>UMIH01007750.1_pt1 | contig 47968 bp, 44 predicted proteins | sample 1965771 | NCBI WGS metagenome assembly UMIH01 (sample SAMEA4836120, study PRJEB28245) | human gut metagenome | biome: gut microbiome; material: fecal sample | place: Denmark | collected 2008
ATGGTGGCACATTAAATATTGATGCCGATACTGATAGTGTTAGACACTATGCAAAAGCTGATAAAATAGTTGTTGATGCAGTTGCATCTCATTCCTACCATGAGTTTGGTGTTGTTTTAGGAGATATAGTTGCTAAAAAAGGAAATGTTGTTGTTGAAGATTCTGGAGTAGTTAGTAATGTCATTATTGCTAGTGCAGATGTTACAGCAACAATTAGTGCTAATTCAACAGTTTCATCTATTGTTGCAACCGATAGTAATTATTATGACAAAGTCACAAATAATAACTCTACAACAAAAGTTGATTCAAAAAAACAATTGAAGTTATAGAAAATTCACCATTTGCAGGTGGTGATGGATCTGAAGCGTTTCCTTTCTTAATTGCTAATAATTCACAACTAAAGGCACTAGAAGAATATACAAAAGATTCAAATAAGACAATTAATGCTAAATTGTTAGAAAATATTTACGTTACACCAGTAATTGCTGATAAAACAGTTAGAACATTAATTCCATATATTTCAATCAGCTCTAGTGTGAATTTGGACATGAATGATAAAACAATTGGAGTTAAAGAAGGACAATCTTTTGGCAAAGCAACACCAGTTATTTTTGCTGTTCTTTCAGGCAAATTAACAATTTTTGGAAACGGAACTTTTAATTGTGAAGCTCAAAATGAACAAGTTTATGGAATAAATATTAATGGTAAAGATGCTTCTGTTGAAATCTTAAACGGAAATTTCTATGGAGCCTTAACTGCAGTTCAAGTGCAAAAAGGTTCTTTAGTAATTAGAGATGGTTATTTTGATTTAGCACCAACATGTAAATCAGTAGTACCTCAATATTCAAAATATGTTGTAAATATCATAGATGCTGCATTTAAAAATGGTACAGCTTCTATTTCAATATATGGTGGATCATTTATTAAATTTGATCCGTCAGCAAATCCAGAAGGTGAAAATACAACATATGTTGCTAATGGATATAAAGTAACTAAAAACACAGTAAATCAAGAAGATATTTACACAGTAGTTAAAGCCTAAATTTGATTAAAATAAATCATAGTTGCGAATAACTTATAAGGGTTATTTGCAACTATTTTTAAATTGTATATAAATTGTAAGAAATTAAAATTAAGTATTTAAGCCTTGCAAAATAAAATTATCTAGTTATAATTAGAAGTGGAAGGGAACTTCCATATATCGAAATAAAAAAACAGACACCCCGCATTTATATTGATAAATGTCAAAAAATTAACAGTTAGTTTTTTGAAAATTATCATTTAAGGACTGGTGTTTTTTATTTTGATGGAAAGGTATAAAATGAATAAAAAATCTTTAGGCGTCTTAAGCGCAACATTCTTACTCCTCCTTACTGGTTGTGGTAAAACTGGCCAATCTTCAACTGATGTAAGTAGTTCAACTGTCTCAAGCAGTTCTTCCACCACATCTAGCAGTAGTTCTTTTAGTAGTAGCAGTTCATCTAGTTCAAGTAGTTCTTCTTCTAGTTCTAGTACAACAACTTCATCAAGTTCTTCAACAAGTACAACAACTATTACAGGTGTTGTTAGAGAAGGTAATCTTAAAGAAGCTTTCAATTGTATTACAGTTGCTGAAGCTCTTAAAATTGCTGAAGCAAATACAACAGCAACAACTGAAAGATATTTCATTTATGGTAAAGTTACTGAAATAACAAATTATAACTATGGACAAATGACAATTTCTGATGGAACAGGATCGATAGTTGTCTATGGATCTTACGATTTTGATGGCGTTAAAAGATTTAGCGAATTAGATATTAAACCAGAAGTTGGTGATGAAATTGTTCTTTATTCAACACTTCAAAATTTTAATGGATCAATGGAAGTTAAAAGTGGTTGGATTGTTGGTTTGATTCATGAGAGCAAACCATTTGATGAAAAAGATTATACATCAATGACAATCGCTGAAGCTCGTAATGCTGCTAAAGGTTCTAAAGTTATTGTAGAAGGTGTTGTTGCAAGAATTACCTATTCAATGGGCATGAATCCAAATGGTTTCTATGTCGTCGACTCAACATCATCAATTTATGTCTACGATAGTAAAGTGGCGAATGATGTATCTATCGGTAATAAAATTAGAATTGCTGGTAATAGAGATTCATGGATTTTAGATAAAGAAATGGATAGTGCTGAAAAATTTGGTTATAAAGGATCAACACAATTATCAGAAGCTAAAATTTTAAGTAATGATAAAGGCACAAGCGATTTTGATAAAAGCTGGATTACTGAAAAGACAGTTAAAGAGATTGTTAATACACCAGTAACAACAGATATTTCAAATATTATTTACAAAACAACAGCTTATATTAAGAAAAACCAAGGCGCTAGCTTTGTTAACTATTACATTAACGATTTAGATGGTGTTACAGGATCATACGCATACACACAATGTAGTGGTTCAGATTTTTCTTGGTTAGATGAATTTGATCAAAAGATTTGCACTGTTTATATGACAGCAATTAATGCTAAGAGTACATCTACAGGTTGCTTCTGGCGTTTTGTACCAATTAGTGTTTCTTATGATAACTTTACATTTGATGAAGCTAATATTCCAGAATTTGTTTATGAATATCACGTTAAAGATTTATTAAAGAATTCTTATACAGGTGATCCTATCTTAGAATTACCAATAAGTGTTTCATCAGACATTCTTAATTTTGAAAATGCTACAGTAACTTATACTTCAAGTAACACCGATTCTATCTACTTTGCAACAGAAGGTGGAAAATATGTAATGCACGCAAAGAATAATGGTACTGCTGAAGTTACAATTAAAGTTGAATACGCAACAAATAGTTTCAGTAAAACATTAACTATTAATGTTACTAAACCTGTTGATATAAACGCTTTAACAGTTAAAGAAGCAATTGAAAGTACTGTTGATGAATTGATCACAGTTAAAGGTGTTGCTGGTCCTTCATTAGTTAATAAAGAAGGTTTCTATTTAATTGATGATACTGGAGCAATCCCTGTTATTCTTCCTTCAGATGCTTTATCAGAAATCGAATATGGTAACGAATTAATTATTAAAGGTAAACGCGATCAATATGGTGCTGATGCTGAAAAAGGTATTGTTGGAACAATTAGTTTAACAAGTTGTGAAATTGTTGCAAACTTATATGGTAAACACGACTATTCAACAGCTTCATTTGATTCAACAAAGACTATAGCTGATTTAAGCAATATTCTTGTAACAGAAAATGCAACAGATAAAGTTTATGTTGTTAAAGCTTCAATTAAAAAGACCCCAGGACCAAGATCTTCAACAGTTAAAATTTATGTAGGTGAAACATCCATCATGTGCTATACAAATAGTGGTAATGAATATGATTGGGCACAAGCTTATTTCGATCAAGAAGTTACTTTAGAAATTGCTCTTTGTAACTGGAACAAGAAAGATTTCTACAAGTGCAACATCTTATCTTTAACTGATAGTACAGGAAATAAAATTGTTAATCTTGGTAAATACACAACTAAATAACTAAATAAAAGGCAAGAGAAAATAATCTTGCCTTTTAAAGTTTAAGAATATAATTATTTTTATTAAGGCAAGTAATAATATTTTCAAAATAATTAATTTTAGTTCATAATATTGACATAATTAGCATATTTTAATTATACTTATATACAATTGAAAGGAAGGTGGTCATCCCCTTTATGGACGATCCTAGTAATTCGTATATATCATTAGTACAAAACATTGAGCCGACATTTGTACCTCTACTAATTGTTTTATTCATTTTAATTTTTTGCTCAGCTTTTTTCTCGGGTACAGAAACAGCATTTACAAGCTTAAATCACGCGAGATTAAAAAAACTAGCTGAGACAAAGAAATCAGCTAAATTGGCACTTAAACTATCAGAAAAATACGATAGAGTTTTAACCACTCTTCTTATTGGAAATAACATTGTTAACATCGCAGCAGCTACTATTAGTACGCTTTTGTTTACACAACTTTTCGGATCGTCAAGTGGTCCGACAGTTTCGACAATTGTTCTTACTATTGTAGTTTTAATTTTTGGTGAAATAACTCCAAAATCCCTTGCTAAAGAAATTCCAGAAAAAATGGCTATGATAACTGTATATCCGCTATTTGTTTTTTATAATTTATTCTATCCATTAAGTAAATTATTTGATCTTTTAAAAATAGTTATAAATAAGATATTTAAGATTGGTAAGAAAGCTCCATCTTTAACTGAAGAAGAGTTTAAAATCATCGTTTCAGATATTAAAGATGAAGGTGTATTAAATCAAAACGAACATGATTTAATTCAAAAATCAATTATATTTGATGATACAGTAGTTAAAAAGATAATGACACCAATTGATAACGTTGTCTTTGCTAGAAAAGGTGAATCGTTAGAAGCTATTAAAGCTATGTTTGAAGAAAATAATTATTCACGTGTACCTTATTTTGATGATGACACTGATGAATGCTTGGGTTTCTTATATCAAAAAGATTTTTACGAAATGCTCCTTGAGGATAACTGCTCACTCGAATCATTAATTAAAACACCATTATTTGTTAGAGAAACACAAAGAATTGCAGTTACTTTTAAAAAGTTCCAAAAAGAAAAACTTCATATCGCTCTAGTTCAAAATTCAAGTAAGAAAATAGTTGGAATAGTAACTATGGAAGATATACTTGAAGAGTTAGTCGGAGAAATTGAAGATGAGTATGATGCAGAGGATGATGAAGAGGAAGAATTAATGCAAGAATACTTAAGAAAAGAGAAGAAAGATAATTAAGATATTTCTTGTTGAATTTAGCGATATATGTTATTATATCTATCGGACAAAGTCTATTTGTCTACCTTAATCGTTAAAAACGCTTAAGAGTGAGCTTCGGCTCACTCTTATTTCGTTAAAGGAGGAATTTTGGAAGGTATCGATTTAAAAATCAGCGAAATGGCAAAGAAAGTTGCTGAGGAGCTTGGCTACAAATTTGTCTATTTAAAATGGCTGTATGAAGATGGCAATAAAGTATTAAGAATTGCTATCGACAAGAAAGATGGAATAGGTCTATTGGACATTACAAAGTTTAATGAAGTGTTTTCACCTATGATTGATGAAATTGAAGAGCTCCAATTTCCATTTGTCCTAGATTGTTCATCACCTGGTGCTGAACGTGAGGTTGATCTTAACGAATTAGACTCTGATAAAGATTACTTTATTGGTCAATACATGGAGTTTGATTTAAAAAATGGTCAACAATATTTAGGAACGTTAACTGAAATAAGCGACGATGACTATTTATTGAACTATTTTGAAAAAGGTCGTAAAAAGAAAGTAACGATTAAAAAAGAAGATGTTTTAAAAACTCAGCTTAGAGTCAAAATATAGGGAGGACAAGGATTAAAGCATGAGAAAGAAAAAAGAAGTCAATAAACCATTCGATGGTGGATTTGACGTTAAAGCTATGGTAGAAGCTTTATCAACAATTGAAGATGAACGTTCTATTTCACAAGAGGAAACATTAGAAATATTACGTCAATCCTTTGAAAAAGGATACAAAGATTTTGTTGATCCAAACAATGCTGATGACTTATTAGCAGAAGCAACATTGGACTTAAAGGGTGGTAAGATTCACTTCTTCGATATTAAAAATGTCGTCGAAGATGTACAAGACGATTTAGTTGAAATCGAATTAGATGAAGCTAGAGAAATTGATCCAAACATTCAAATAGGCGATCAATTAAAGACAGAAGTTGATATTACTACACTTGGCGATCCTAGCCTTCTTATTCGTAAAGTTGCAAACACATTTAAGCAAAAGATGATCGAAGCAAACAAAAAAGCTTTGTTAGAAAAGTTTAATTCACAAATTGGTCACTTAATCAGCGGTGAAGTTGAAAAAGTTGAAAAAGGTTATACAGTTTTAAACTTTGGTAAAACAGCAGCTGTTTTAAGTGCTAAAAATTCAATTCCAGGTGAAACATTTAAGCTTGGTGAAAACGTTAAAGTTTATCTTGAAAGTGTTGGAGAAAAATCAAAGAATCCACAACTTATGATCACAAGAGCAAACAACGAATTCTTAGTCAAATTATTTGAAGAAGAAGTTCACGATGTTTACGACGGCACTGTAATTATTAAGAAAGTTAGCCGTGAACCAGGAACAAGAGCTAAAGTTGCTGTTTATTCAAATAATCCTAACGTCGATCCAACAGGTGCTTGTATTGGTCCAGATGGTAATAGAATTCGTAACATTTGTGCTCAATTATCAGGCGAAAAAATCGATGTTATCAAATATATTGAAAATCCAGCTTTATTCATTGTTGAAGCATTAAAACCAGCTTCAGTTATAGGTATTAGACTTCCTAATGATGGTTCTAATACAGCAACAGCTGTCGTTAAGAACCAAGAATCTAAAGTTGCTATTGGTAAAAAAGGTGTCAACGTTAGACTTGCTTCACGTTTAGTTGGTTTATCAATTGACGTTAAAGAATTAGATGAAGCTATGTCTAGCAAGATCAGCTATAGAACAATTGAAGATATCAAACGTGAAGAAGCTTTAAAAAGATTATCATCTGCTGAAGCATCTGATGATGATATTGTTATTGAACCAGTTGAAGAGCATAAACCAGTTGTCGACTTCATTCCAGTTGAAACACCAGTTGATGAAACTTCAACACAAGTTGAAGAAACAGTTGCTCCAGAAACAGAAACAAAAGAAAATGAATCTGTTAAAGAAACAGTTGCTGCTGAAACTGAACCAGTTAAAGAACAACCAGTTGAACCAAAGATTGCTATTAAGTCTAAAGCTAAGATTTCATTAGCTGAACTTGAAGCACAAATTGAAAACGAAAAGAAAAAAGGCAAAGAAGCTCCACGCAAGAAGTTCAATAAAAAGAATGACAAGAGTGAAGAAGGACAAGTTGTATCTACCAAGAAAATTGAACCAGCTGTTACAACAATGCCAATTTATACAGAAGAAGAACTTAGAGCTCTTGATGAAGAAGAAGACGAAGATGTCGATTCATATGATGAATACGATGATTATGATGATGACGACTTCTATGAAGATGATGATTCAGGAAAGGGTTCTTGGAACTACTAATGAAATCAATCGTTGAAAGATTCGACTGTGTTAATAAATTAAAAGCTGAAAAATCTACTTTATTAAGAATCGTCAAGACTCCAAATGGAACAGTTGAAGTTGATCCGACTGGTAAAATTAATGGCCGTGGTGCATATTTAAAAGCTGATAAGGCTACACTAGAAAAGGCTAAAAAAACTAAAGCTTTAGAAAAAGCTTTGGAAGTAAAAATTTCAGATGAAGTTTATGAAAAAATAGGAAGGTACTTAAATGACTAAATTAGAAGGTGAAATTGGACTTGCACGTAGAGGAGGGTTTATAACATTCGGTGAAGACTTAATGTATAAATTAGAAAGAAAACGTGTATGTTTAGTATTACTTTCTAAAGATTGTGGTTGGCGTTTCGAAAGAGACGTCAACGCAATTATTGGTCAAACAGTTCTAATTAAAGTTGATTTTAATCAAGAACAGTTAGGACAATTAATAGGTGCCAGACCTCTTAATGCTATCGGGATTACAAATCCTGGACTAGCAAATAAAATACAAGAGACGCTAAGAAAGGAAGGTGAAGCGAATGTCTAAATCCAAAAATAAGAAGAACAATGAAATCAAAGCTGCCAAAAAGGAAGACGAAGCCAATGGTAAAATTGTTGATGGAGTTTTCGTTTATTATGGAGAAATGACTCTCGACTCCTTATGCCGTAAAATTGGCGTAAGAACGACTGATGTAATGAAATCTTTACTTATGAAAGGCAAACTTGTTACTTTAAACACAATGTTAAATGATGACATGATTGCTGAGATCTGTCTTGAGAACGATCTCGATTCACGTAAGGAAGAAAAAATTGCAGAAGAAGATTTTGAAAAGATCATTATTAAAGACGATGAAAAAGATTTGGTTGAAAGAGCACCAGTTGTTACAATCATGGGACACGTTGACCATGGTAAGACAACTTTAATTGATACAATTAGAGATTCACACATCGCTGATGGAGAAGCTGGATTTATTACTCAAGAAATTGGTGCATACCAAAAAGTAATTAAAGGAAAGAAAATTACTTTCCTTGATACCCCAGGACACGAAGCTTTTACAGCTATGAGAGCTCGTGGTGCATCAGTAACAGATATCGTCGTTATCGTTGTTGCTGCTGATGATGGTGTCATGCCTCAAACAAAAGAAGCTATCGACCACGCTTTAGCTGCAAACGTACCAATTATTGTTGCTATTAACAAGATTGATAAACCAGGAGCTAATCCAGAAAAAGTTAAACAAGAACTTTCAGGACTCGGATTAATTTCTGAAGATTGGGGTGGCGATATTATCATGAAAGAAATCAGTGCTAAGAAAAATATTGGTATTGATGACTTGCTTGAAAATATTCTCCTTGTTGCTGAACTTAAAGAACTTAAAGCAAATCCAAATAGGCCAGCAAGTGGTTCTGTTATCGAAGCTACACTCGATAGAAAAGAAGGTGCTAAAGCTACGCTTTTAGTCCAAAATGGTACTTTACACGTTGGAGACTATTTAGTTGTCGGTTCTTCATATTGTAAAGTTAGAAAAATGACAAACGAATATAAGAAATCACTTAAAGATGCACCACCATCTACTCCAGTTTCTATTACAGGTTTGTCAGAAGTTCCTACTGCTGGTGATAACTTTATGGCTTTCCCAACAGAAAAGGATGCAAAATTAATTGCTGAAAAGCGTAGAGCTAACGAAATTAGTAGAAACGCTGCTGCTGATAAAGCTCCATTGACACTTGATACAATCTCACAAATGATTGGTGAAGGTGAAACAAAGAACATTAACGTATTAATTAAGGCTGATTCTCAAGGTAGTGCTGAGGCTTTAAAATCATCATTATTAAAAATTGATGTTCCAACCATCAATATTAATATTATTAGAGCTGCTTCAGGTGAAATCACTGAAGGCGATGTTATTTTGGCAGAAGCCAGTGGTGCTATCATTTATGGTTTTAATGTTAAAGCAAACGCTTTAGCTTTAGAAAAAGCTAAGAGAGAAAAAGTTGAAATTAGATCTCACACGATTATCTATAACATTTTAAACGAAATGGAACAAGCTGCTCAAGGTATGTTACAACCAACATATCATGAAGTTATCTATGGTCAAGCTGAAGTTAGAAGTATCTTTAAGGCTAGTAAAGTAGGCATTATTGCTGGTAGCTATGTTACATCAGGTAAAATTAAATCAAATTCCTCAGCTCGTGTTATTAGAAATAACCAAGTTGTTTACGATGGAAAGATAAATTCTCTTAAGAGATTTAAAGATGACGTCAAAGAAGTTAACGAAGGCTTTGAATGTGGTATTGTCATTGACGGATTTAAAGAATTACGTGAAATGGATATCATTGAAAGCTACGGTGAAGAGGTAGATAAATAATGGCTGATAAGAAAAAGAGAGTTCAAAATCTTATTGCTAGAAACTTATCAGATATTATTATCTATGATTTAAAATCAGAGCTTTGCCAATTAGCTAGTGTAAATGAAGTTAGAGTTACTAACGATTATTCACATGCTAAAGTTTATGTTACACATCTTGATAGAGAACGTATTGAACCATTATTAAAGTTCTTAAATTCTAGAAAAGGTCAAATTAGATCTATGCTTTCATCTAAGATGGATATCTATAAAATTCCAGAACTTCACTTTGTTCAAGACGAGTTATATGATCAAGGCGCTAAAATTGATTCTATTCTCAATAAGATAAATAATTCAAATAACTCAAAGTAAATAAAAAATGCTTAATAGAATTATATTTCTATTAGGCATTTTTTTGATCTTAGATATTTTGAATGTATTGGCTATATTTAGCCATGATTTCATCCTTATCTTTGTTGAGTTGATTTCTTAATTCATCAATAGATTTAAATTTTATTTCATCCCTTGTGCGGCAAATGAATTCTATTTTAACGTTGTCTCCATACATCTCACTGTTATAATTAAAGACATTTGTTTCAATTATTGGATCTGGTAAAGAATCTATTGTTGGATGAGTACCCACATTTGTCATCGATAAATATCTTCGCTTTCCAAATTGAAATACTGTTGCATATACACCTTTTTTAGGCATGACATAAGGAAAACTCAATTTTATATTAGCAGTTCTATATCCTATTTTACGGCCATTAGATAAGCCATAATCAACAACGCCGCTAATCGTATAGTTATAACCAAGTAGGGAATTTGCTTCTGTTATCTCACCGTTTTTAATTAAATTGATGATATCGCTAGATGATATTTTAACTGCGCCTTCAGATAATAAGTCAACAGCAATTGTTTTGTATCCATATTCTTTTTCAAAGCTTTTTAAGGTATTAATATCGCCACTAGCATTTTTACCAAATTTGAAATCTAAGCCACACACTAAATATTTTGCGTGAGTATTTTCAATTATCAATTTAATAAATTCTTCTGATGATGTGTTTTTAAGTTCATCTGTGAAAGTTAAAGGAAAAAGATAATCGACTCCAAACTTATCAAGTAGGTCAAGTCTATCGCTCATCGATGTGAGCATCATATCGTTTTCATTTCTTCCTAGATTGTATTTAATTTGCGACTCAAAAGTAAGTAGTCCTACAGTTGAACCACACTTCTTAGCTTCATTAATAACCTTTTGATGACCGAGGTGAAGACCATCAAAGAAACCTAAGCATAAAGCTAAGTTAGAATCGCTTAAATTTGCTGAGTATAAATCTATTACTCTACTCATTTAAGCCTCTCTTGCAGCGGAAGTAACCACCTTCCGAACGCATATAGAATGAAATTGCTTTATTTGGTTTGGTTTGATCGACAAATAAAAGAATATCTGATTTTGTTTTGACTTTCATTGGTACGCCATTTTGAACTTTAGATTTAATTTTTTCATTTACTGGAACTTTTGGAATAAAGTAACAGGCTGATGGAATAGAGTAAAGTCTTGTACTTTCATTTATGTCTTCATATTTAATAGCTTTACCAATTGAAAACTTACCAATTTTTATTCTTCTTAAAGCGATTAAATGACCAACTGTGCCTAAAGCTTTTGCTATATCTTCGCCTAAAGTTCTAATATATGTTCCTTTAGAAACATGAGCTTCAAATTGAATTGTATTTTCTTTTTCATTGTAAGAAATTAACTTCAATCCAAAGATTGTTACATTTCTTGCATCTCTTTCCACTTCAATGTCTTGTCTTGCTAATTCATAAAGTGGTTTTCCATTAATCTTGATTGCTGAATACATTGGTGGAACTTGTTTTTGTTCTCCGAGTAATCCTAACATTTTATATGAAATTAATGTATCGTTTAATTCTGGAACATCTGCTGTTTCAACAACTTCAGTTTCATTATCTCCTGACTTTGTTCTTTCGCCGAGTTTTAAAGTGGCTATATAAGTCTTATCGAGATATTCAAAAAAAGAAAGTGCTTTTGTTCCTTGATTAACGCCAACTAAAACTAATCCTGTTGCGAATGGATCAAGTGTTCCAGCGTGTCCAATTTTTTTGGTTGAATAAACATGCTTAAGATGATTATCTATTTGTCTTGTAGTAAGACCTGCTGGTTTATCAATTAAAAGTATTCCGTCCATATTTATTTTTCTCTCTTTCAGCTTTTAATTATATAATAATTAAGCCATTTGTACCAACAAAAAAATACAAGAATTTTCATAATGTGTTTAAAACAATCAATTAATGTACTTTTAATTAAACATATACGTTAATAAATAAAAATGTTCTTTTTTGTTCATGAGGCGATAATATCAAATAATTGTAATATAAATAATCTTTTAAATTAAGAATAAAAAATACATAAATGTATATATTTTTTGAATTTTTTTATATGATTAAATTGATGCAAATTTACATGATGTGTTTTTTACAAAACTAATTGAATTCTTTAAAAATGATTCCAAAAGGCAACTTTGTTTTACTACTCATAATCTTGAACCAATAGATATTTTAAAAGATAAAGCACATTCCTTAGATTTTATTTCTAATGATTCTCGTGTTTATTCTTGGATTAAAGAGGAAAATAGATCACAAATGAATAAATATGTAAATGGATTGATTCCATATTCTCCATTTAACATTGAATCATTTAATTTTGATTTATTATTAATTAAGAAAGAAGCACAATATGCTTAATTATAACTAATATTATATAATTTAATTTATGGTTATAAAATTGTCGCACTATTTTATAAAATACGCTTTATAATGTTTTTACTTTTTGATATAATTACTAGGCAATCCGAATGAATATATTCGATTAAGAGGTAATATTATGGCAGAAAAAATGAAAATTACTCTTGAAGGTAAACAACAATTAGAAGCTGAGCTTCACGATTTAATTCATGTCGTTCAACCAGAAGTTCTTGAAGCATTAGCTGCTGCAAGAGCATTAGGTGACTTATCAGAAAACGCTGACTATGATGCAGCTAGACAAAAACAAGCTGAAGTCAACGCTAGAATTAAAGAAATTCAAAACAACTTAGCTAACTGTGAAATTATCGAAAAGACTTTATCTAAAACTATTTCTGTTGGTTCAACAGTTACAATTCTTGATTTATCCACAAATGAAGAAAGTACATATTCAATTGTTGGTACAGTTGAAAGCAATCCATTTGAAGGTAAAATCTCAGACAGTTGTCCATTAGCAAAATCATTATTTGGTCACATTGCTGGTGAAGTAGTTACAGTTAAAGCTGCAAAACCATATCAAGTAAAAGTTATTTCTTTCAAGTAAAATTTTAAAGAAAAAGTTATTGTCCTCCCCATATATATAACGGGAGGACTTTTTATATGTTTAAAATAATTATTGTTACAGTTGTCGTCACTATTGTTGGACTATTCGTTATGAGTAAAATAGATCCTAATAATAATTCAGGAAATATAAATAATACTTACACAAGTGAAATTAGTTCTAAAAATACTATCAAAGTTACTATTACGGGAAATGTCTTGCATCCAGGAGAGTATTTAATAACTCCTGAATCAACTTTAGGAGATTTGATCATTAAAGCTGGTGGAACTCTTGTTAATGCTGATCCGAATTCTTATACTCCAACCTTAGTAATAGGTAATAGAACTAACTTCTATATAGCTTCTAAGTCTGAAATTCCTGATACATGTGTAGTTACAGATATTGAAAAAGTGAATATAAATACAGCAACTAAAGAACAACTTGCAACAATCAGTGGCCTTACAAATTCTCAAATTGAATCGATACTTAATTATAGAAATAACAACGGAATGTTTTATTGCTTAGAAGATGTTATGAACGTTTCAGGAATAGGAGAGAAAACTTATCTTTTAATAAGGGATAAGATAGTTGTTGCTTGAGTATATTTATTTGCTTTATTTCGCTACTAACAGGAATTCTATTAGCTAATAGAAGCTACTTAACAATAATATTTGCATTCATAATTTTATTTTTTGGAGTTAAATATAAATTTAAAATATTAAAATTAGTTTTAACTTTTATAATTGTTGGATTTATTTTAGCTTTTATAAATCAGCTAGTTTTTAAAACAGAGAAGCTAGTTGGAATTGTCATTAAATCTTCTTCTAATTATTCCATAGTTAAAAGCGTTTATGGAACCTTTTATGTAAAGATAAAAGGGTTAGAAGTTGGTGATATAATTAGAGCAAATGGATCGATTAATGATCTTTCTTTTTCTCATTATCAAGGGAAATTTAACTTTAAACTATATCTAAAATCATTTGGAGTTACTAAAGAATATAAATGTGAAAATTATCAAATTGTTATAAAAAATATAATAAGAATAAATAGTTTTAAAAATTATGTTATTTCATCAGTTGAATATAAATATGTAAATTTAATAAATTCATTTATTTTTGGCACGACAATAGATGAATTTGATTATTTATCAAGTGCTGGAATATTAAATTTGTTCAGAATATCTGGGTTAAATGTTATTTGTATCATTAAGCTATTAGATTTTATTTTCAAAGATAAGAAAGTAAAAGAAAACATGACTATTAAATTAATTATAGTTATAACTTTTATGTTTTTATCAAATTATAAAATAGCATTTATAAGATTGTTGATAGCTCAAATAATAAGAATTATAAAGAAAAATAAAATTAGAAAGTTGGATGTTGATTCAATAACTGCAATTATTATATTGATATTAAATCCTCTAGCTTATCTACAAGCAGGTTTTTATTTAGTTTTTCCTTTGTTGTTTTTGTTAAACTTTTCATCTTTAGCCCTAAAAAGAATAAATAGCTGGTATAGAGGATATTTTAGATTATTGTTGATATATTTTTATTTTTTACCGTTCAATTTAGTTAATAATTATGCCTATTATCTATTTGCGTTTATATTTAGATTGATACTTATTCCAATATCTCAAATAGGATTTGGAATAGCTGTTTTAAGCTTTTTACCATTGGGTGAGATATTATATCCAGTGTTAGATATTATTTGTAAAATCTTAAATTTATTGGATAGATGTATAATTAAAATTCCAGTTGGTGAATTGTCTTTGCTATATTTTGTGCTTTACTACATTTTTTTGATTTTAATAATTTATCTTTGTGAAATATATCACTTAAAGTGGATGAGAAAAGTGCTAATAGTTTTTATTATATATGTAGTTATTCCTATAGTTCCTATTAACATTCCAAAGTATGAAGTTCATTTCATTGATGTCGATCAAGGTGATGCAACATTGATAAGATATAAAAACAAAAACTATTTAATTGATACAGGTGGTTTAACTTATGTTGATTTAGCTAAAGAGTGTCTTATTCCATATTTTGCAAAATTGCGGATTAAAAAGATTGATAGAGTTTATATAACTCATATGGATTTTGATCATTATGGTGCTTTAGATTCATTAGTTAATAATTTTAAAATAGAAAGTGTTTTATATAATGAAGGGGATGATTTTATTAAAGATATAAATGTTTATAAAGACAAAGAAAAAGATACAAACTATAACTCTTCAGTATTTAGCTTTAAAATAAAGAATACATCTTTTTTAATAATGGGCGATGCTCCAAAAGAAATAGAAAGAAAATTAATATCTTCGATTGATAGCAACATAGATGTATTAAAGGTTGGACATCACGGTTCAAATACTTCTTCGAGTTATGAATTTTTAAAATATATAAGACCTAAATTTGCTGTTATTAGTTGTGGTTTAAATAACAAATACAATCATCCATCAGCTAGTGTTATAGATACTCTAAATTCATTAAATATCAAATATATAAGAACTGATTTAAATGGAACATTTATTTATAAATGTTAACTGCTTTATTTTTAGTAATATAAAGCCTGATATCAGTGCTAAATAGACGCTTTTATGATAAAATAATTTAATATGATAAAACAATTAAACCTTTCAGTTCATGATGTAGTTGACCTAGTATTAAGAAAAGGAAGTCTTGATACTAGAGTTTTTAACCAATCTAGTATGGCTGAAGGTACAAGATTACATTCAGTATTTCAAAAAGGCCAAAATTCAAATTATATAGCCGAATATCCACTTAATGCTTATATCGATGTTGACGACTATATTTTTTATTTGAATGGACGTGCGGATGGTGTTATCCATCAAGAGGATATTTGGATTATTGATGAAATTAAAACAACAGTAGAAAAAATTGAACTCTTCCATTTAGAAAATGAAGAGTGGCATTTAGGACAAGCTATTTTTTACGCTTACATGTTGTCTTTAGAAAAAACGCTTGATAAAGTTTATGTGCGTTTAACTTATATTCATCAAAAAAGTGAAGAAGAAAATCAAATTTTTGAAAAAGCATACACTTTTGCTGAATTAGAAACATATGTTTTTGATGTCTTACGTTCTTACATAGAATACGTTAAAAAAATAGAGGCTCGCATTAAAGATAGAAATGAGTCCATTTCAAATTTTGACTTTCCATATGAACAGATGCGTTCTGGCCAAGATGAAATGATTAAGTTTGCTAGCGATATTGTGGCTAGTAATTCTGTTGGATATGTAGAAGCTCCAACTGGTATTGGTAAAACATCGTCGGCTCTTTTCCCATACATTAAATCACTAGTTCAACCTGGAAAAGAAAAAATATTCTATTTAACAAGTAAAAACTCAATTAAAGAATCAGTTTTTAAGCTTTTATATTATATGATTGCTAAAGGATTGAAGGTTACTTCAGTTTTTTTAACAAGCAAAGATACTTTGTGCATTAATGATAAAAAAAGACATTGTAATCCAGATGAATGTCCTTTTGCAGTAGGATATTACGATAAAGTTAACAAAGTTATTTTCCAAGAATTAGAAAATAGAGAAATATTTACTCAAGGTGATATTTTAGCTATTGCAAAAGAATACAATATTTGTCCCTTTGAATTTCAACTAGATTTATCTATGTATGTTGATATTGTTGTCGGCGATTATAACTATGTATTTGATCCGACAGCTAGTTTAATAAGATATTTCGAAGACGGATTTAAAAAACCATATTTGCTTTTAGTTGATGAAGCGCATAATTTACCTAGTAGAACTAGAGAAATGTATTCCGCTGAACTTTCGATATTCGACTTTTTAAAGCTAAAGAAAGAAATGCCTAATATTAATTCACGTAAGATAAAGAGCCTAACAAATAAACTAATTGATTATTTTAAGGACTATGAATGCAGTAGTGATCACGTTGAATTAGAGTGTGTACCAGATGATTTAGAGGACATGCTTTCTGAATTTTTAGAAAGAGCTAAAACTGTTATAAAAGATTTTCCAAAAGAAGTTAACGATACTTTTTTAGATGTGTATTTTAAAGTAAACTCTTTTTTGAATTTGCCACAAGAGGATACTGATAACTTTGCGTATTATTTTGTAGCTTCTGAAGGAAAAGCACTATCGATAAAAATAACGTGTTTAGACTCTAGAAGATATATAAGAAGACAAACTGCAATGTTTAGTTCAGCACTATTTTTCTCAGCAACTTTATCACCACATAAATTTTATATCGACTTATTAGGCGGAAATGATGAATCAAATACATTATATTTACCATCACCTTTTGCTTTAGAAAATAGACTTGTAATGGTTGATGGAAATATATCAACTTATTACAAAGATAGAGAAAGATCACTAAAAGAAATAGCTAAATTAATCGTAGAAGTTGTTAAACAAAAAGTAGGTAATTATTTTGTATTTTTTCCTAGTTATGAATATATGGAAAAATGCTATTCATTATTTGAATATACGACTAGTATTGATATACTAACTCAAAATAGAAACATGGATAATTATGAACGTTCTAATTTTTTATCCAGTTTTAAAGAAAATCCAAAAAAGACTACAGTAGGCTTTATTATTATGGGTGGAATATTCTCAGAAGGAATTGACCTCTTATCAGATAGGCTTATTGGGGCTATAATAATAGGAGTATGCTTGCCGAAAATCTCTTATGAAAACGATTTGATAAAAAAACATGAAGGGCTAGAAGACTCAGATGTAGGATTTAATTACGCTTATGTCTATCCAGGGTTTAATAGAGTTTTACAAGCCGCTGGACGAGTTATTAGATCTGAAAAAGATAAAGGTGTTATTGTACTTGTTGATTCGAGATTTAGAACGTCTAAATATAAAGAATTATATGAGAATATATGGCCTGATGCTATAGAAGTAAACTCTGCAAGTGAAGCAGGAGAATATACTTCACAATTTTGGGAGGAAAAGAAATGAATTACGATTTAAAACATATTAGAAACTTTTCTATAGTTGCACATATCGACCATGGTAAGTCAACTTTGGCAGATAGGATTTTAGAAAAGACAGGAGCAGTTGCTGTAAGAGATTTAAAAGAACAACTTTTAGATGACCTTGAACTTGAAAGAAGAAGGGGTATTACAATTAAACTCAACGCTGTATCCATTAACTATAGAGCTAAAAATGGTGAAGATTATTTGTTTAACTTAATAGATACTCCAGGACATGTTGATTTTACGTATGAAGTCTCTCGTTCATTAGCTGCTTGTGAAGGAGCTCTTCTTGTCGTCGATGCAACTCAAGGTGTCGAAGCTCAAACATTAGCTAACGCTTATTTAGCTATAGATAACGATTTAACTATTCTTCCAGTTATTAACAAGATGGATTTGCCGTCTGCTGACTTAGAACGTACTAAAGAAGAAGTTTTAGATACACTTGGAATTGATCCAGATGATTGTATTCCAGTTTCGGCTAAAACTGGTTTAAATATTGAGAGTGTTTTAGAACATATTGTTGAATTTTTACCTTCACCAACAGGCGATTCCACAAAGCCGTTACAAGCTTTGATTTTTGATTCAAAATTTGATTCTTATCGTGGCGTTATTATTTTACTTAGAGTAAAAGAAGGAAGAATTAAAGTTGGCGATGAAATTATTCTAATTAGTTCAGGTAAAAAGTATTTAGTTACTGAACTTGGTATTAGAACTCCAAAAGAAGTTAAAGTTGATTCTCTTGAAGCAGGTGAAGTTGGATATTTAGCTGCTCAAATTAAAAATATTAAAGATATTGTTATTGGTGATACTATCACTACTTCAGCTAATCCAGCTACAAATCCTCTTCCAGGTTATAGAAAAATTAATCCAATGGTATTTAGTGGCTTATATCCATCAGATAACAAGGATTATGAGGCTTTAAGGGAAGCTTTAGATAAATTGTCTTTAAACGACTCTTCACTTGTTTATGAACCTGAAACATCAGAAGCTTTAGGCTCAGGTTTTAGATGCGGTTTCTTAGGACTTTTACATATGGATGTAATTCAAGAAAGACTTGAAAACGAATATGATTTAGATTTAGTTTGTACAGCCCCTTCTGTTGTTTACGAATTAGATTTAACAGATGGTAGAAAAATTATTCTTCAAAACCCAACCAACTTTCCAAATAACTCACAATTAATTAAATCAGCACGTGAACCATTTGTTAGAGCTAAAGTTATGACTCCAACAGAGTATATCGGAGCTGTTATGGGCTTATGTCAAGATAGACGTGGTATATATGAGAATATGGAATATATAGATGATACAAGAGTAAATTTGACATATAAATTACCTTTGTCAGAAATTATTTTCAGCTTCTTTGATAAATTAAAATCTGTTAGCTCTGGCTACGCTTCTTTCGATTATGAATTAATAGGATACGAAGAGAGCAATTTGGCTAAAATGGAAATATTGCTTAACGGTTCGGTAGTTGATGCTTTGACAACAGTTGTCTTTAAAGAATCTGCATATAGAAGAGCAAGAGTAATTGTTGATAAATTAAAAGATATTATTCCTAGACAACAATTTGAAATTCCAGTTCAAGCTGTTATTGGTGGAAAGATCATAGCTAGAAGTGATATTAAAGCTGTACGTAAAGACGTCTTAGCTAAATGCTATGGTGGTGATATTTCACGTAAAAAGAAACTATTAGAAAAGCAAAAGAAAGGCAAGAAACGTATGAAGGAATTTGGTAAAGTTCAAGTTCCACAAGAAGCGTTTATTGCTGTTTTATCAGTTGATGACGGTGATTAAGTCGAAACAGGTCAAAATTTGTTAGTAATAAACTAGTAATATTTTAGTTTTTCGCTTCCATTCATTTTATAACTTATTTATAATATTGAATATACGAGGTGAAGAAAGTGCCTACACAAGACATTGGAATTCGTTGGAGCGAAGAAAAATACGCCACAAAAGATGAAGTCAGAGATGCATATAACATGTCGATGATCGATAATATTTGGAAACAAATTATTGATTATCGTAGACTTTATACTAAAACTTTAGATTTACATAACATTGATCGTACTCCTTATATGGTTGTCGTCACTCAAACAATACAACTTAAAGTTGCAAGCGTTGAAAGACGACTTTCGCGTATATTGGTTAAAACACACGACATGAAAGCCTATGGCAAAGAATTATTTGCCAAAAGGAGATATGCTAAAACTATAGAAGTTTTAGATAGCAATTATAAGACTAACATTTCTCAAGAGATGGTCTCTCATCTTTTGGATGAAGATTTATCTACAATTCCAAGTCAATATTCACTTATATATAACTATATAAGAACTTTAAAGTACTATGCTAGTGGTCATTATACCGATATTATTGATTATCGATTGCTCGAATCTATTTTAAAGCAAATTCAAGGCGTTTCTTTTGATAATCTTACATTAGAAAAAGAGTATCGTGAAGAAGAAATTGAAACATCTCATTATTACCAAAATAACTATGTTTATAAAGCAGCACCTATTGAAAGAATTGCTGATATGATCGATGAACTTTGTAACTTTGTTAGAGAAAGTGATTTGTCACCAGTGATTAAAGCAATTGTAGCTAACTACTATTTAAACTATGTTAAACCATTTGATTATTTAAATGAGGAGGCTAATGCTCTATTTGCAAAAATATGCTTAGGACACTTTGATTTCGATGAAGCTAGCATGTATTTAAATTTTGAAAAAATTGTTTTTGATACTGATGAAAAATTAAATAAGATTTCAGTCGAATGTCAAAAAACATTGGACTTAACATATTATGTTAACTATATCTTAGATTTACTCGATGAAGACTTAAAAGACATTTTAGATGAAATTGTTTTAACAGAAAGAGATGAAATTAAAAACGAACAAATAGATCTTTCTGAAGATGAAGGCTTAAATGCAAAGTCGACGGTTGAAGAAGAAGCAAAACCAAGTGAAAGATCTGTCGCAGTTATGGCTAGACCTGTTGAGTTTGTTAAGCTTCAAGAGTCTTCACCATATATTGGAGAATCGAATGTTGCTTTACCAGTTTTTCCAGCTGGACTTAAGGAACAAGATGTCGAAGGTATAGTCACTAATCTTTTAGAGGTTTATCCGTATTTAAAAAGAACTCAAGCTCACTTTTATGCATGTCATTGCACAATTGGTAAGCACTATACTATTTCACAGTTTAAAAAGGAAGAAAACGTGGCTTATGAAACAGCGAGAACATCGATGGATTTCTTAGCTGAAAATGGCTTTTATTCTAAAACTAAAGTTAGGAACAAGTTTGTCTATTCTCCTGTTCCAAGATATTAAACGAAAGAAGGATTATTTATGGTTATAGCTATTATTATTGGAATAATTGTTGGTATTGGTTTGATAGCTGCTATCATTACTCAAGTAGTACCTGGCTTAAAAAACGATAAGAAAGAAACAAAAAAAGAGATAGCTAAAGAAAATGTTGATAGTGTTATTGTCACTGTCGACAAAGATGAATTAGAAGAAGAATCAAAGAAAGAAAATGAAAAATAAATATTCTTCTTTATATATACATATCCCTTTTTGTGATTGTATTTGTTCATATTGTGATTTTCCTAAACTATTAAAGAAAACAGGATATGAAGAAAAATATATTGAAGCATTAATTTTTGAATTGTCACAATTACCGGTTAAGACTTTTTCAACTATTTATGTCGGTGGTGGAACGCCTACTGCTTTAGATGATAATTTATTTAACCGGCTTTTTTCGTATATTCGTAAAAATATAAAGTGTTTAGGTGAATTTAGTGTTGAAGCTAATCCAGAATCGATGAGTTATGAAAAAGCTCTTTTAATGGCTCAAAATGGTGTAAATAGAGTGAGCTTAGGTGTTCAAACTATCGATGATAGCATTTTAAAAATTTTAAATCGTAATCATAATGCTAATATGGTTATAAAAGCTATTAATAATATAAAATCTGTCGGTATAAATAATGTCAATATGGATTTTATATACGGATTACCTAATCAAGATATTGAAAAGCTAAAAAGAGATATCGATTTCGCTTTATCGTTTGATCCTAATCATTTATCGTTTTATCCACTACAAATTGAAGAAGGAACAGTTCTTTTTAATAAAAAAGTTAAAGAACCTTTACAAGATGAATTGGACGATTATTATGAAATGATAATTTCAAAACTTAAAGAAAAAGGGATAGAAAGATATGAAATCTCTAACTTTGCTAAAAGTGGTTTTGAAAGCAAACACAATTTGACTTATTGGCATAGTGATGATTATTATGCGTGTGGCTTAGGTGCTACAGGTTTCGTTGATGGGTTAAGATATAAAAATACATTAAATATAAATAAATATATCAATCATGAGTTTATTTATGAAAAAAACTTTGAAGATTTATCTGATCAAGAATTTGATTTCTTGATGCTAAATTTAAGATTAGTAAGTGGGTTTAGTTTAAATGATTTTTATCAAAGATTTAATCATTCGTTTTTGATAGATTATAAGGATGAAATTGAAAAAGTTAAAGACTATTTAGATATTGACGAAGATATATGTAAAGTAAAGGAAAAATATTTATATATATTAGATTCAATTTTAGTAGATTTATTGCACTTTAAGGAGAATTAATATGCTTACATCATTAAAAACAATATATAAAATCGGACCAGGACCATCTTCTAGTCATACAATGGGGCCATATAAGGCTGCATTAGATTTTAAAGGCTTAATTCCAAATGATAAAGATATTAATATTGAAGTAATATTATATGGTTCATTGGCTTTAACAGGGAAAGGTCATATGACTGACGCAATCATTATTAAAGCTTTATCTGATTATAAAACTGAATGTAAGTTTGATATCAATACCAAGACTATTCATCCTAATACTATGACATTTATAGCTAAAAAAGGCTCTGAAGTAATAAAAGAAGAGACTTATATTTCTATTGGTGGTGGTAGTGTTATTAAGGGTGGAGAATCTTTTATTGAAGAAAAAGAAGTTTATGATATAAGTAATTTTGTTGAACTAAGAGAAAAATTATCCCAATGCGATTTAGTATCATATGTTAAAAAACACGAAGGTGAAGATATAGTTGAATATTTAACAAAAGCTTTAGATGAAATGTTTGGTTGCATTGAACGTGGACTTGAAACTAAAGGCTTCGTGGCTGGAAAACTAAAAGTTAAAAGAGTTGCAAGCGACATAATAAAAACTTCTGAAAGCGCTAGTGACAAAGATTCATTCTTACTTAAATTATCAGCATATGCATACGCTGTTGCAGAAGAAAACGCTGCCGGAGGAACTATTGTTACAGCTCCTACATGTGGCAGCGCTGGTGTTTTACCTGCAATATTATATTATTTATATAAATATGAGAACTTTAGTAAAGAAAAACTTGTTGAAGGATTGATGATAGCTGGACTTGTTGGTGATATAGTTAAGCATAACGCAACAATATCTGGCGCAGTTGGTGGTTGCCAAGCTGAGATTGGTACTGCAACATCTATGGCTGCTGCTGCACTAACTTATCTAGAAAACGAAAATATAGATGCTATTGAATATGCAGCTGAATTAGCTATGGAACACTCACTTGGTTTAACTTGTGATCCGGTCGATGGTTATGTAGCGATTCCGTGCATTGAAAGAAATGCTGTTGGAACTATGAAAGCTTATGAAGCTTATGTTATGGCTAGATTCATAGGCAAAGCAAGAAAGAACGCTATTTCTTTTGATGAAGTTGTTAAAGCTATGAGTGAAACAGGCAATTCCTTGCCGATTGAATATAAAGAAACTTCATTAGGTGGTTTAGCCAAAGTCCACAAGTTTTAGCTTCCAGCACTTTCGTATCTTTTTAATCCTCTCTTCCATAAAATTATAGATAGTGAGAATAAAATTACTAAAAAGCCGATTAAAACTAAATTAACTTGCCAAATATTCATTGGAATATTGAATATGTAATCTATCTTACCAGTTGGTGAAAATAAACATGCAATTGGACAAAAGTTGAAAAGTGAAAATGGAATTACGTATAGCAATATTCCTTTTATTATGTCATTTTTAAATATCGTTATAGGATATCTACTAAATTCATTAAAATTATATAAAGTGCTTAGCATTTGATTGCTTCTTTTAGTCCAAAAGGCAGTGCATGAACCAATCGTTTTTATGTTAAAGAACAACCAACATGATGCAAATTCAGAGAATATTAAACCAGTAACATTTATAAAGTTCCAATTAACTCCAGTTTGCTGTAGCGCAAATATGCAAATAAATATAATGCCTAGTATTAATTCACCTAAGCCTTCTAATTGAAATTTTTCAGAAATTATTTGAAAGAAAGGTGATAGAGGCTTAGTCATGTATTGATCTAACTTGCCAAATCTAATCATGTTTTGACCTAATGCCCATAAGTTGTCAGAGAAAATATGATCTATAGCCTTTGGAATCAAACATAATCCATATAAGAATACTATGTTTTCTAAAGTGTATCCATCAATAGCAGTAATAGCGTTTATCGTTAAATATAAAACAGCAAAGTTTACTGCGTTAGTTATAAAGAAAGCTAATATGCCTATGAATGAATCAACCTTATAAGCCAGTTTTGCTTTTAATGCCATAGCGATGAATCTAAAGTATAGTTTTGCATAGTATTTTAATTTTTTCATACTACTAACCTCCTACACTTATGACATGTTTACATGACTTAGAGTAAATGAATGTCGAAAGCAAACATAAAACTATACACCAGAATAGTTGTAATCCTAAAACTTGCAATGAACCTATTAAAGTATATTTTCCCATTATTATTAAAGTAGGTGAAGAAAGAGTACTTGCAAAAGGTAATAAATTTAATATTACTTGTGCCCAACTTGGATAGAAAGAGAAAGGAATTAAAGCACCACTAAAAAATTGAATGATGGCTGATTTTAATAGCATTAGTCCAAATGATGCTCCAGTAAAAAAAGAAAACTGAGCAAACATAAAATCGATAGTATCTAGTATTAATAATGACATTGAAACAGAAAGTAATCCAAAAACAATGTTATACCAATTAAAACTAAAGAATATTTTATCAAAGCCAAATATTGAACCATTGATAAAGATAATAAGCGTCATAACTGGAATAAATAGAATAAAGAAATTTACTATAAAAGATCCGATAGATTCTGATAGAATTCTTAATCTATAACTAATTGGTCTAATTAACTGCATAGCGATATTACCTTCGCGTATATCATCAGTGACAAACCAAAATGAAACGGATGAATAGACTAAGCTAGAAACGATCATTGCCGTTAATTGATATGAAATCATTTGTGGTAAGGTAAATCCGTTTAAAACACGTTCGTTGAATTCGTTAAATTGATATAGTCCATCGTTAGTTTGATTAAATATTGCATACCACAAAAAGCATGTTAATAGTATTGAAAGAGAATCGACAAATAGCCAACCGAAAATTGCCCACTTAAATGACAAAGTTTCCATTACTCCTGCTTTAACAAAACTACGATAAACTCTTAATCTTTTAAAATGCCTTGTTTTCATAGATTTGCTTAACGACATTAGATAAGTCGTTCTCCTTAATAGAAATATCCTTGATATCGCCACAGTCAAATATAGTTTTCATTAAATCATTTATATTTGTTTTATCGGCGTCGAATTCGATTTTAATATTATTGTTTTCATTATCAATTAATATTTCTGGATATATTGATAAAAGTTTGTCTGCAACAAAATTGTTTGATGATAAAAAAATGTTTTTAATATTACCAAATCTATTTTTAACTTCGTCTATATGACCATCAAACAATATTTTACCTTCATCAATGATAATAACTCTATTGCACAAACTAATTATATCGTTCATATCGTGAGTCGTTAAAATTACAGTAGTATTATATTTTTCGTTTATTTCTTTAATGGCCTTAATTATATGTTCTTTAACTAAAACATCTAATCCAATGGTAGGTTCATCTAAGAAAAGTATTTCGGGGTTATGAATAAGAGAAGCAGCTAAATCAGCTCTCATTCTTTGCCCTAAAGAAAGTGTTCTTACGGGACTTTGAATAAATTTTTCTAACTCTAGAGTTTTTCGTAAGTAGGTAAATCTTTCGTTAAAATCTTCATCGCTTACTTCGTATATATCTTTTAATAGATAGTAAGTTTCTAAAAGAGGTAAATCCCACCAAAGCTGTGTTCGTTGTCCAAAGACAACACCGATCTTTTTTAAAACTTCTTTTCGTTTCTTTGAATCATATGGCTTTAAACCATCGATCAAAACTTCGCCTGATGTTGGAGTTAAAATGCCAGTCATCATTTTTATCGTTGTTGATTTGCCAGCGCCATTAGCTCCAATATAGGCAACCATTTCACCTTTTTTAATCGAAAAGGAAATATCGTTAACAGCTGTAAACTTAACTTTTTTTGTTGAAAACAAAGATTTAATCATACCAAGTAAACCTTTTTGACGTATTTGCTTAGTAAAAACCTTTGTTAAATTATTAACTTGAATTGTATATTCTTTCATATTTAGCCTCATTTCTGCATTCAAAAATATAATATTGTTTTTTAGATTATTTGAGTAAACTCGAAAAAATATTAACAATTCATTTTACGTGTTTCCTTTCGGGACTATATTAGTATAAGGTTAAATTAAATTCAATAAAAAATAAGATAATTTATCATATTTTGAATTTAAAATTGCTTAATTCAACATTTTTATGATAGTTTTATAAATTAATACTTGAAAAATAATAATAGTAATTATATAATTACATAGTCGCTGCGGTCGTGGCGAAACTGGTAGACGCGTACGTTTGAGGGGCGTATGACCATGTCATGCGGGTTCAAGTCCCGCCGACCGCACCATTAGAGTTAAGTACAGTCAATACCAAAATATTGGCTGTTTTTTTCTTTATATAGGTATAAATACTGCAAATATATATGATTTTATTGGTATTTTGGCCCTAGAAATAGAAAAAGTAGTAGATATATCTATAACAATAATATATATATAAAATCAAATCGTTATATTATTATTAATCGTTAAACTACTACTTACTATATATAGGCATATATAAGAATATATATTTTTTCAAGTATACCCCCACGTGACAAACGTGACATTTTTTTATGGCCATTTCTTTTTTATAAAATAAAGGATTAAAATATATTTAATTCAACCTATAGGTTAATTTTTTTATCAAACATGTTGACAATTTAACGAATGGGGTGTATACTGTGCTTGTAATCTAAGAAATGACGTCAAAAATAATGATTACAAAAGGAGCGAAAATATGGGATACACAAAATTCGGAAAAATAGTTAGAAAAGAAATGATTGACCATGATGAAAACTTATTATCAATTGCTCAATTATTAGGCGTTACTACGTCTTTTGTTTCTGCTGTTTTAACAGGTGGTAAAAGTGTACCAGATAATTGGGTAGACGAATTATCTAAACATTATGGTCTAAAAGGCTCTAAATATGATGAGCTTTACGATGCATATTGTGAAGATAAGAAGAATGTTAGAATTGATGTTGAAAATGTTCCGTTAACTCAAAAGAAGTTGGCATTACAATTTCAAAGAAAGCTTCCTGAATTAGATGAAGATGAGATTCAATCTATCTTCGATATTTTAAAGGAGGATAAGTAATGGATTATGAATCAAGATTATCTTTGAGCAGAATACAGGTAAGAGAAATATCTAAATTTGCTAGAAGGATGTTAAAAATTAAAACTGTTAAATTTCCAGTTTTAAAGGCGCTTGAAAAGTTAATAGATAAATTCCCTAATAATCTTTATTATCGTATTTTGCCCGATGATGAATTTGAGACAAATGTAATGGCAGAATTAGTTCCAGAAGGCAACGATGTTTACTGCATTAAAATACGTGAAACAGTATATGAAAAAGCAGTAAATGGTGATAGAGCTAGCATGGGATTTATTTGCCATGAAATGTGTCATTTTATCTTGATTCATATATTTGATGCTGGCCCAGTAATGTATGTGAATGAAAGCGGGTTAGCTTATGCAAGAAGTTTTAAAGATAAAGAATTGCCACGATATAAAAGTATGGAATGGCAAGCTATGGCATTATGTGGGGAAATAATGATTCCTTACGAAAAATGCAAAAATTATTCATTTAATCAAATTGTCAGTAGAACTTATAGTTCTGATGAACAAACTAAATATTTCTTAAGATGGGTAGTTAAACCAGAATAGTAATTATAGTAATTAAATATCTTAATTGAAATAAAAAAAGACCCAAATCATTGCAGTGATTTGAGCCGTTTAGACAGCATGCTATGACGCCACCTTCAGCAAGTACATTATAGCACAACTGTCTTAAAAATATCAAGTCCTTTGCGAGATTTCCTCGTCAGAAAGGCAAGAAAAATTTTTAAATACAGGAGGGTACTATTATGTACAAAGATGAAAATGATGTAGTTGAAGATTTGTTCCAAGCGTTCTTGGTGGAAGGAGCGAACTTCACTGAAATTGAGGAATATCCAATAATTGAAGATTGGATGATTCCAAAAGTTCCGCCAAAAAAGATTATGCCTTTTGATAAAGCATTAAATTATCAAGGCGATTTAAGTGAGGTATATGTCTGCACATATGCTAGAGATTGTACTTTTGAAAGAGTAAGAAGATACCCAAAGAAATATTTGAACTTTTTCAAAAGATGTGCTGGGCTAATAGGATTTGATTATAGCATACATTCGGATATGCCGATAGTCAAACAAAAGGCCCAAATGAACGATAATTTATCATTATCATTTTATTATGGAAAACAAGGTAATAATCTTATTCCAAATATAAGATATGGTATTGATGAATTAGCTGATGAATTCTTAAGTGCTATTCCTAAGCATACATTGATTGCAGTAGGCACACACGGATTCATTAAAGAGACATACAAAAAAGCTGAATGGTATTGTTTCTTAGAAAAAATTATAAGTGCATTAGAACCATCAGGTATCATTGTTTATGGTAAACTTAGTGGGAATATCTTTAAAGATTTTGAAGATAAGTGTAAGTTTTATTATTATGAACCATGGATCTACTCTAATCGTAAGAAAAAAGGAGGAGATTCAGATGGCAACTAAAGGTGCAAGTTATAGATATGGAAACACTAAGGGTTCAAATCATCAAGGAAAAGCAACTGAACATATTAACTATGCTTGGGCTAAAGCTTTTAATAGAGGCGGATTAGATAGACATTTTAGAGATCATGGCAAAGAATTTGATTGTAAGACTAAAGAAGAATATGAAGTTAAAGCTTTGAAATTTGCTAATACAGTTGATCGAGAAAATTGTAAAAGTGTTATTGATAAAAATGGCACAACATATAAATATAATCCTAAGACCAATGTGTTGGTAGAAGTTACAAAAGATGGCTATATAGTGTCATATAGGCATTATGGTAAGAGCACGTGGTATATTTCTAAGAAAGGAGAAAAGAAATGGATAAAATAAATAAAAAATTTAAACCAATGATGTGTCCTGTCTGCGATGGCATGTATTTTTCAGGGCCAAATAAAAATTCATTCGATGAAGATTTAGAAGAATATTTAAATGGTGAAGTACAATGTAGGCATTGCGGATGGATTTATGATTTGCATCAAGCTGAAAATCCTGATTCTAAAGAAGGATTCAATGAAATGTCAGTTAATGAATATAAGGAATGGTTTGATAACAAAATTAAAGAAAACCCAAACTATGATTATTTTGAAGAACATATGCCTGAACCAACGCCACATAAATGTCCTGTTTGTGGAGAATATGAATTTGCTGATGAATTATCATCTGATATATGCCCAGTTTGTGGTTGGGAAGATACTGGGTTTGAAGATATGCCTGATGAAAAGCCTAGTGAATATATGATGTCATTTAATGAAAGATTATCTTGGTTTAAAGAAAAAAGAAAAAATAATCCTAAATATAGATGGAACAAGGATGATAATTAAAAAATGACTCACTGCAAATAGATTAATTTCTAAATGTGGTGAGTCTTTTTAATTGTATTATAAAAAATAGCCCTAGCTACTAACTAGGGTTATCAAATATCAATATTTATTACTGAGCCATTTTTGAAATTAAATTCGAGGTGGCTATCTTTATATACTTTTATGTTGATGATTGTTAAATTGAAGAGTTTATCGTTAAATTCTAAATTCAGTGTATCTGTAGCTTTAATCTCATTGATGAATGCTTGAAGCTTAATTGATTGTCTATTCCTGTTAACTTGTTCAGCCACAAGCTTATTGTATTTATCCTGAGCTTCAGTAAATCTTTTAACCAGATCTACATATTCTTCCATGTAAGCTTCATACTTCATTTGTTTCTTTTCTTTGTTGAAGATGTGTTGGTCACATAAGCCATTAACTACTAGCATTTCATTCTTGGCTTGTTCCATAGGCTTGGATAGATTAACATCTAGTAGTTTTTCTTTTACTAGAAGAAGATTTGAAATAAGAAGGTCCTTATCTTTAAGAAGAATGTTTAATGCTTTTAAATAGGCATTTTTAATTGTTTCTTCATCAAGAGTTGGAGTAGTGCATTTAGTTCCGTTAAACTTATTATTACATTGCCATACCACATGCCTATAGATATCATTTGAATGCCATACCTTAGGACCATAAATAGAACCGCAATCGGCACATATGACTCTACCGCATAATACATTATTACCATGACTTCTAACTTGATTATTAAGTTCAAGTTCAGCTTGTACTAATTCCCATTCATCAGGATTAATTATTGCTGGATGAGAATCTTCAACATAGTATTGTGCGACCTCACCATTATTCTTTTTAAGTTTCTTCGTTAAGAAGTCTACAGTGTATTTCTTTTGAAGAAGAGCAGAACCTTTATATTTTTCATTTCTTAAAATTGAATCAACAACATTATATTGCCATTTAGTTTTACCGCTTGGAGTTGGTACACCTTCTTTAGTTAATGTACTAGCGATTGTTGATTGGCTTTTGCCTTCAATAAACATTCTATAAATCCTTCTTACGATTTTAGCACCTTCGGGTTCAATCTCAGGAAGGCCATTTTCACCTTTTTTATATCCTAAGAAACATTTATAGGGTAGAGTAACTTTTCCATCTTGGAACGCTTTTCTTTTACCCCAAGTAACATTTTCTGAAATTGACCTAGATTCCTCTTGAGCAATACTAGACATAATTGTAAGAAGAAGTTCTCCACCAGTTCCAAAGGTATAAATGTTTTCTTTTTCAAAAAAAGACTTCAACACCTTTATCTTTTAATTTTCTGATGTTAACTAAAGCATCAACTGTGTTTCTTGCAAAACGGGATATGGATTTAGTTACAATTAAATCAATTTTACCTTTTAGGGCATCCTCAATCATTTGTTTAAATCCATCACGTCTTTTAGTAGATGTACCACTAATACCTTCATCAGTATATACATTTACAAATTCCCATTCATCATTAGCTTTGATGTATTTAGTATAATAATCAATTTGAGCTTCATATGAAGTAAATTGTTCATCTTGGTCTGTTGATACTCTAGCATAAGCAGCTACACGTCTTTTGTGTGGCATGTTCATTGCTATATGAGTATGTGGATTAATTGTTGGTTTAATTACTGTTACCTTTGCCATTGTTAGCCCTCCTTAGTTTATGTTGTTCTAATGTTTTTTGTCGTGCTAATGCTTTCTTTTCTGGAGTCCAAGATAAGCTTCTAGATTTGTTTTCCCATTTAATATCTTTTGAAGTGCCACCCCTAAAAACATAAGTAAGAACATTGTCAGTTTTAACAATTATCTTTTCTATTTTCTTTTTGAATAACTTTTCATCAAAAGAAGTAGTATCTAGTATTTCATTTGAAGTTTCAAATAAGATTTCTTCAGGAACTTGTTTAGAATTACATGCCTTAATTCCTTTCTCATTATTAGTTCTACAAAGCCAAATATGTTTATATGGAGTGGTTTTTCTTGAATAGTGCTTACCACAACATCCGCATTCCAGCATTCCACTAAAAGGAAGTATTAGAGGCTTCGTAACTTTCCAATTGATGCTTTCTTTTTTAGATTTAAGCATCTCTTGGACTTTATTAAAATCTTCTTTAGAAATAATGCCTTCATGTGAATTTTCAACATAATATTTAGTAAGTTCACCATTGTTGATAAGCGTTCTTTTAGAAATAAAATCTTTGCAGTAGGTCTTTTGAAGTATCTTATCGCCAGTATAATATTCGTTTGATAACATGCCTCTAATTGTAGATTTAGAGAAGAATATATTGTTTCTAGTTTTTATTCCTTCAGCTTCAAGTATTTTAGTAATTGCTTGAACGCCATTACCATCTAGGTATAAATCAAATATCTTTTTAACAACCTTAGCTTCTTCAGGAATAATCTCATATTGGTTATTTTCATATTTGTAACCATATAGGTGAGTACCCCAAGATAAGCCTTCTTCAAAATTCTTTTTAACTCTCCATTTCATGTTTTCAGAAACTGATCTAGATTCTTCTTGAGCATATGAAGCAACCCAGGCTCGGTAGCAAGATGAATAGCTGTAGAGATAGATAGGCCCCCAGGGGTCACTGCAGTTGTCGTAGTTGTCATCACATTTCTAGGTTAAATATTTATATTTAATAATTAATTAATAATAAAATAAGTTTCTATACGACAGCACGACAACTACGACAACTAGACCTTAAGGAGGGTGCTCCTCATCATAGATTGCAGGATTTACCTCATAGATCGTGCCTCTGTTGTGTGCCTTTGACGTTCCTTGCTTCTCACGAAGATACCCATTGTCGACAAGAAGAGTAATAACTGCTGTTGCCTTGTCCTTCTTGTTCATGAACTTCGTGGTCCTGCAGGCATCTCTGAACGAGATTTCATTGACCTTTGAGGCCTTTAGCTTTTCTAGGAAGTTGAGAGCTTGCTTTTTTATGGTCGAGTCGTCCATGAAGTTGAATGCATACCTAGCGTGCTCAAGGAAGTAGTCGCCAAGCCTTATGGCGTTTTCCATATCTTCCTTTTGAACCATCCATTCGGCTGAATCATCGGTTGATGGAGTATATAGGAAAGCATCGTATCTGACGTTCCTAGCACGAGTTATCAGTGCAGATATCCTTAGGATGTTGCCGACAAGCTTTCCCGCCCATCCGCCTATTTCCTTAAGGTCAGTAACTAGTCTTGATTCGAATGACTCGTAATAATCCTTTAATAAGGAATAAGCATCATCCGATAGTGAGATAAACTTAGTTATCGTTCTTGGTTCATTAAGAATCTCGTGTATTAAGTCGCTGAACCTTTTCTTGTTGTCAAAGTCGATTGGCTTGGTCTCAAACCTTCTTGACCCGACAAGTGATTTAGGGACTGAGTATAAGAATCTTGCCGATAAACCACGTCCTGTGAAAGTGCAATTGTTAACCACGTTCTCTAGTACCTTTGGTTGTACCGTTAGAAGAATGGTTAGTCTTGGGTTCTTCACATAAAGCGATGGCCTGCCGATACGGCTTACCTTAATGAAGTCACCAGAGTAACCCTTTAGGAATATGTCGATGTTGGGGAAATTAGTGTAGCTTCCAGACAGGATATCGAAGATACCGCCTTCACTAGAAACCAGAGCAATGCATCCATCTTGGCTCTCTATCTCATTGGTTAGGCTTTCAGATGTGACATCATCCAGAGTAAGCGATATAGGTTTAATCACCTTATGGCTAGAGAACTTGGAAAAAGCCTCATCATATTCGTCTTTTGTGATTTTGCCGTTTTCATAGTCCTTGGTAGCCTTTTTGTAGCGTTTCTCAAGGGAAGCGTGCTCCTCTTGGCTCTTAAGAAAGTCGATGGAATGACGCTCATTGTAATCAGCCTCGAAGGATTGAATGACCTTTATTATTTGGTTGAACACTGCGGATTTTCTATCTGATGGCTCAGCGACAATCATGCAGTAAAGGGACAATTGCTCCTCCCAGTCTGCTTTGCCTACAACCTTGTATCTTGGTTGCATAGCTACGGACATAAGTGCTAGTGATGCAACACCTGCCATATCTATGGGCGTTTGTGTTGATTCAGCGACATCTACTACGTAATCCTTCAATGCATCAGGAAGAGCATCTATAGGGAATGTAGGTAGATTTACATCATCAAGCGGTATGATTTCATCCCACACAGGGTTGTTGTACTCATCAGGCTTAACATAGTTAGGGTTGGTCGTTATCGCTGATTGATAGTACTTAAGAGCAGATTTCCAAATGGTGTTTAGCTCTTCCTTTTCTAAAGGTGGAATACATTTACCAGCTTCAAGTCGGTATTGCTCTTTAGCTTCCTCGGATAAACCATAACGCTTTAGGACCTTTACGGCATGCTTATGCATCGTGGAGTTCCTAGAGCCTTCGGGTATTGTCGAACCATCATCTAAAATAGCGAAAGCATCAGCTTCATCTAATTCCTTTAGGAAATCAGTAAGGTTCCTATATCCATCAACGTAGTCGATTTCAGGATTGTTGGTTCCGTAGAAGAACCTAGCCGAGTCCAATGCTTGCACATCCACGTAAGGGAAGATTGAGTGAATCCTGACTTTTAGGTTTCTATAATCTTCTTCATTTGTGATTTCATCGATTGGGAATATCACGTGGAATCTTGGTCGAGGTGATTTGGAGCCCTTTTGCCTCATATGATTACGGCTGTATTGAACCAAGAACGGAACGCCATAGAAGAAACTAGAAACATCCTTTATATCAAGCCAATCCTCTTGTTTATCCGAATGATCGTTGTCGATATCGAATGGAACGCAGGTGGCTGATAGGAAGTTTTCCTTGCATCTATGATTATCCTTATAGGACGCACATACGTAATCGTGTGTACAAATACCCTTGAATGCATCTAGCGAATCGATGTCCACAGGATTTAGATAATCCGAGTTGAATTGCTTTTGATATGCATTGCTAGGACTTAATTTGAATTTAAATTTCATATATGTTTTAATCCTCTCTTTCATGAGTAGTAGCGGAGTAATTGACTGGCCAGTGCATTTATTCCTTATGAATGTTCTTTAACGACTGCGTTCATCGAAAAGTCAGGTTTCCCACTCCTTTAATGGCGAGCAGGTTCCATTTTTGCCGGCGTTTGTTGAAATATTTTTTGCCTTCAGCGGTTTATGGCACCGTATCCGGCATCTGGCGAAAATTTCTTGAACTTTTTTGCCTTCAATAGACAAATGGGAAATCGAGTCCCAGAAAAACGAAATCGAGTGAAATTTCTTTCGTCCTCATAGGTTTATGGCAACGTATCGCCAATCTTCCAAAAATTTCTTGAACTTTTTTCCTCCTCAAGTCTTAGGTGGCACTTTTGAACCAAAAGTTCGGGTTTTGAAGAAATCTTTTTCACTTCCTTCAATAGTCAATGGACCAAACGATGCTTACCTGACGAAACTTTTTTCAGTTTCTGATAGTCATATGGGAAGTCGACGAGTTTTTGACAAAAGGAAACGATAAATATTTCCTTCTAGTATCCCTTGGACACATAAGTCGTTTTTGGCCGAAAAATATTTAACTTTTTTCTTCCTCAAGTCTTAGGACCGATTTTTTGACTTAAAGTTCGGGATTTTTAAAACCTTTTTCCTCCTCACATCTAAGGCGGCACTTTTGGGCCGAATGTTTGACTTTTTGAAAAGAAAATAAAAAATCCCTGAAATAAATCAGGGACAAATTTGAGAAAAATATGACATTTAGCTGATGATAATATGTCGAATGAATAGATTTTTTGAGAAAAAAGTGATATAATTTCTTTATATTTATGAGATGAGGTGCATTTATGAAATATTCAGAAGCTGTAAGACTCCTAAGGAGGAAGATGCTATTAACTCAGACTGAGTTTGCAAAATATATGGAAGTTTCTTTCGCGACCATTAATAGATGGGAAAGCGGAGAATATGAACCAACTATGAAGATGAAGCGTAAATTAGCTCCTCTTTTTGAGCAATACAAAATTGAAGTGGAGGTTAAGTAAAATGGCTAAGAAAGTTAAAGAACAAAAATCCATAGAACAAACTATATGGTCTGCTGCAGATAAGTTAAGAGGTGCTGTTGAACCTTCAGAATACAAGCACGTGGTTTTAAGTTTAATCTTCTTAAAATATGCTAATGATAAATTTGATGAACACAGAAAGAAAATGATTGATGCTGGTCAATCTGCATTCCTTGAAATGATGCCTTTCTATGTTAAGGACAATGTTTTCTTTATTCCAGAATGCGCTAGATGGTCATTCATCATGGAAAATGCAAAGCAAGCTGATATTGCTATTAAAATTGATACAGCATTGCATGAAATAGAAAGCAAGAACGCTTCACTTTCTGGTGCTTTACCTGATAACTACTATTCTAGACTTCACTTAGATTCTGGATGTCTTTCATCGTTATTAGATTTAATTAACGGAATCGACCTTCAAAAGGAAACAGATAAGGATGTATTTGGTAGAGTTTATGAATACTGCTTAAAGGAATTTGCTTTGAAAGAAGGAAAAGGAAAAGGTGAATTCTATACTCCTAAGTCAGTTGTTGCTCTTTTATGTGAATTGATTCAACCATACTCAGGTATTGTATACGATGGTGCATGTGGTTCAGGCGGTATGTTCGTACAATCTATGAGATTCGTTGATGAACACAAAGGCAATAAGCGTAATATTTCCGTTTACGGACAAGAATATACAGATACAACAAGAAGACTTTGTAAGATGAATTTAGCTATTCGTGGTATCTCAGCTAATCTTGGCGAGTTCGCTGCAAATACTTTCTTGAATGATAGACATAAAGATTTAAAGGCTGATTTTGCATTAGAAAATCCTCCATTCAACCAAAAGGACTGGAGAGAACCTACTGCTCTTTTAGATGACCCTAGATGGAGTGGATATAAGGTTCCACCTGTTTCTAACGCAAACTATGGTTGGCTTTTAAATACACTTTCTAAATTAGGCCAAAATGGTGTTGGTGCTGTATTGCTTGCAAATGGTGCTCTTTCGGCTGATGGAGATGAATATGAAATTCGTAAGCAAATGATTAAAAATGATATGGTAGAAGCAATTATCATTCTTCCTAGAAACTGCTTCTATACAACTGATATATCTGTTACTTGTTGGATACTAAATAAAAATAAAAAGTCAAGAATTGAGCATAGAGATAATGGCGACGTTTCTTATCGTGATCGTTCCGGTGAAATTCTCTTTATGGATTTAAGACAAATGGGTCACCCATATGAAAAGAAATACATTGAATTAACACAAGAGGATAGAGATTTAGTTACAGCAAAGTTCAACGCATGGAGACAAAATTCATCGGAAGAGTATTTTGATGTTCCGGAATTCTGCCATAGTGCGTCTGCAAGTGAAATTATCGAGAAGGATTATTCTTTAGTTCCTAGTAGATACATTGAATTCGTTAATAGAGATGAAGGTGCAGACTATGATTCAAAAATGAAAGAGTTACAATCCGAATTAACTACTCTTTTAAAGCAAGAACAAGAATCAAAAGATGAATTGTTAAAGGTGCTAGAGGGATTAGGCTATGGCATTAAATTATAAAAAATTAGGTGAATTCCTTAGGTTGACTGATGAGCGTAATTCGGACTTGTCAATAACCAACCTTCAAGGCGTTAGTATAAGTAAACAATTCATCCCTTCTATTGCAAATATAATCGGAACTGATTTGTCTTCTTATAAAATTGTAAGAAAAGGTCAATTTGCTTATGGACCTGTAACATCCAGAAACGGCGACAAGGTCTCTATTGCATTATTGGAATCAGATGATTGTATTATTTCTAGTTCATATCTCTCTTTTGAGGTCGTAGATAAAACCAAACTAGACCCAGAATATTTGATGCTTTGGTTTATGAGACCGGAGTTCGATAGATATGCTCGTTTTATGTCTAATGGAAGTGCTAGAGAAATCTTTGATTGGGAATGTATGTGCGGAGTTGAACTTCCTGTTCCTTCAATTGAAGAACAACGCAAAATCGTTCATGACTATAAAGTTATTTCGGATAGAATTGAACTATTGAAAAAAATTAATGAGGATTTAGAAAAGACTCTTTCATATTCATTCAACGAATCTTTTGAACCATTATCTTTTGACATGAGAGGTGATAGGAAACTATCGGCTTTATTGTCTTTTGATAACGGCTATGCTTTTAGCAGTGATGATTATTTAGAAAATGGATTATATAAAATCATTACAATTGGTAATGTTGGAGATGGATTTGTAGATACAAGCAAAGTTAATTTTTTTAATAATGTGGACGACAAGATATTAAATAACTATTTATTAAAAATAGGAGATATCCTTATCTCGTTGACTGGTAATGTTGGTAGAACAGCCCTTATAAAAGAGGAAAATCTCCTTTTGAACCAAAGAGTAGCCAGAGTTGTTCCAAAGAATAAAATGTATCATTCATTTATATATTGTTTATTTAGGCAACAAAGGACGAAAGAATATCTTGAGGGTATTTCAAAAGGAACAGCTCAATTAAACCTAAGTCCAGTTGAATTATTAGAAACTCAAATTAATTACATAGATGAAGATATATATGAATTTGCTGCAAAAACTGCTCCAATTTTAAAATCAATCATTGATTATTCAAAAGAAATATCATCCTTATCATTATGTAAAAATGTGTTTCTAACTAATTTATCTAAGGAGGTGGGTTAGTATGTCTATTTTTGATGAATCAACTTTAGAGCAAGCAATCATCGATAAATTAATATCAGAAGGCTATTCCTATGTTTCTGGTGATAATCTTCATAGAGAGTTAACTGATGTCATTATTGAAGATGATTTAACGACGTTCTTAATTAGAAAATATGCTGCAAACGGAATTACAAACAGCGAAATACAAAGTATCATTCGTTCATTAAAATCCGCATCCGCTCTTCCTGTTTATGATGCAAACAAAAAGATGTTCAAGAAGATGGTAGAAGGTGAAATCTTCGTTCGTGAGGACAGAAACTCAAAAGACTTCTTGCTTCAACTTATCGACTTCGATAAAGAGGATAATAAGAACATCATTAAGATTGTCAATCAACTAACAATCAAGAGTTCAACAGCAACTCGTAGACCTGACGCTATCATTTATGTTAATGGTCTTCCTGTTGTGGTAATGGAATTTAAATCTGCCGTCAAGGAAGATACAACAATCCACGATGCTTACATTCAAATAACAACCCGTTACATGAGAGACATACCTGAGCTCTTCAAGTATAACTGCTTTGCTGTTATCAGTGATGGAGTCAACACTAAAGCAGGCTCTATTTTCTCTGACTATGAGCATTTCTATTCATGGAGACGTAAGGCAGGAGATGAGAAGCCATCTGACGGAATCGATGCTCTTGATACCATGATTGGTGGCATGCTTCATCCGGGGGTTCTATTCGATATAATACATAACTTCATATATTTTCCAGATTCTGATAATGGTAAGTGCTTAAAGGTTGTAGCATCATATCCACAATATTTTGCTGCAAATAAGCTTTTAAATAATGTTTTAAGACATAAGAAACCAGGCGGCGATGGAAAGGGTGGCACCTATTTTGGCACAACTGGCTGCGGTAAGAGCTTTATCATGCTTTTCTTAACTCGTTTGTTGATGCATGAAAAATCATTGAACAGTCCTACTATCCTTTTGATTACAGATAGAACAGACCTTGATGAACAGTTGAGTGGCCAGTTCGTCAACTCTAAGAAGTTTATTGGTGATGATACTGTTGTTGAAATGGATTCAAGAGAAGGTTTGAAAGACGTTCTTGAAAAATCAGCATCTGGAGGCGTATATCTTACTACTATTCAAAAATTCGCTGAAGAATTTGGCGTTTTGAGCAATCGTTCTAATATTATTTGTATTTCAGATGAAGCTCATAGAACACAAACAAACCTAGATCAAAAACTTGTTGTTAAGGCTGATGAGGTTCTTTCGAGATATGGTTTTGCCAAGTTCCTTCATACTTCATTGCCTCAAGCTACATATATCGGTTTTACTGGCACACCGGTTGATGCAACTTTGGAAGTATTCGGACCTGTCATCGACCAATACACAATGACTGATTCCGTAAAAGATGGAATCACAGTACGCCTTGTATATGATGGTAGAGCAGCTCGTGCTTGTTTGGATGAAAACAAAGTTAAGGCAATTGAGGAATATTACAAGAAATGTCTTGATGAAGGTAGCAACGAATATCAAGTCGAGGCTTCCAAGAAGGCTGTCGCAAACATGGCAGCCATCGTTGGTGATGAAGAAGTGTTAACATCAGTTGCAGATTACTTCATTGACCATTATGAAAAGAGAGTCGATGAAGGCTCTACGGTTGCAGGCAAGTGCATGTTTGTTTGCTTGAATCGAGAGATTGCTTTCAACTTCTATAAGATATTAAAGCAAAAAAGACCTCACTGGTTTGTAGAGGAGGTCTCAGTTCCTGGAGCAGTTCTTTCAGAAAAAGACAAGAGAGAACTAATGCCAATGCCTATGTGTAAATTGGTCGCAACACGTTCTAAGGATGACCCTCAAGAGATGTATAACCTTCTTGGCAACGATGCGGATAGAAAGAATGCTGCGGTTCAGTTCAAGAACGTAAACTCTAACTTCAAAATCGCTATCGTTGTTGATTTATGGCTTACTGGCTTTGATGTTCCATTCTTAGACACAATATATATTGATAAGCCTTTGGCACAAAAACATACAATCGTTCAAACTGTATCTCGTGTTAATCGTTCTTATCAAGGTAAGGATAGTGGCCTTATTGTTGACTTTATTGGTATCAAGCAAGGATTATTAGCTGCATTAAAGAGTTATACAGACTTTGACCCAGATTCATTTGATGACAATTCGGTTCAAGCTGCTGTTAGAATTGTTAAGGACCAATTGGAAGTGTTGGATGCCATGATGAATGGATTCGATAATTCATTATATTTCAATGGAACGCCTCAACAAAAACTACAATGCTTGAACCTTGCTGCAGAACACATACAGACTTCAAAGGAATTAGAACAGCGTTTCATGTTCAATGTCCGTAGACTTACTAAGGCATTTAATCTTTGTAACAGCGGTAAGGATTTTGAAATGGATATCTTGGATAAGATTCATTATTACCAAGCGGTTCGTTCTATCTTGTTTAAGCTTATCAAGGGCGATGCACCAGATATTGATACAATGAATGCATACGTCATGAAGATGATGCAGGATGCTATCAAGTCAGAAGGTATTGAAGAGGTGTTTTCGAGCGAAACAGATATGGATGCTGAATCGGTAGATTTATTCAGTGATGATTATTTACAAAGAATCAGTAGAATTAAACTTCCAAACACAAAGATTAAATTGTTAACTCAATTGCTTAAAAAGACTCTTCAAGACTTCAAGAAGGTAAATCGTATCAAGGCATTAACATTTGAAGAGAGACTTCAAGTTATTGTTGATGACTACAATAGCCGTATGACTGACAAAGAATACGTCGAGGAAGTATTAAATGATGTTGCTGACCAAATGATTGAGCTTCTAAAGAAACTTAACGAGGAACAACAATCATTTGAGGAAATGGGTATTGATTATGAGGAAAAAGCATTCTTTGATATTCTTTTAGCAGTAGCTGATAAATATAACTTCACATTTCCTGAAGACAAGAATATAGAACTTGCTAAGGCAATTCATGAGAAGATTAAGGATAAATCCAAATATTCAGATTGGCACAATAGAGCTGATATCAAGGCTGAAATGCAAGTTGATATTATCTTGCTTTTAGCTCAGTTTGGGTATCCTCCAACACCGCCTGAAGTCTATGAAAAGGTCTATGCTGACATTATTGCTCAGGCAGAGAACTTTAAGAAGTATGAGGATTAGCATATGGATGTAACAAATATTATCGTCTCGATCGTTACAGCTGTAACTGCAGTTATAGCAATAATCATTTCTGTTGTTGAAATAAGAAAAAGTAATAAGCAATCTTTGTTTGATAGGCGCTTAAACGCATATTTAACTGTGAAATGGATGAAGTCACTTTGTGATGAGCATAAATCTCTTGCAACTTCATATTTGCAAGATGGTAAGACAGAACCAATGTTCGCAATCGATTTAATGTTTAACATGATGACGAACTGTAATTACTTGGAAGAAATACAGGGAACCTTATCACACGCCTTGGAAAGCGAATACCAAAGAAAATATCTTTTAAAAATTGAAACATTAAGAAATTTGTGTGAAGAAGTTAGATTGATTTTTCCAGAGAACATCGGTTATCCACTGGCCGACTTCATTTTCTATTATGAAGAAATGCTTGTTGCGATGTATAAATATCAAGTTGCTATCGACGGAATCACAAAAGAATGCCAACAATTCAACAGACCATTTCCAAAAGATGATTCATTGGAAAATAGATGTAGAACCAATCTAATTAAATATTTATCCGGAACGTTCGAACTTGCAGATAGGCTTTGGAAGGAAGGCACCCTTCAAAAAGCAGCAAATCAAATCAAACTATAGCAAAAATACCTCACCCTTGAGCTACTAACTCTTGGATGAGGTTTTCTTTTGGCTTGATTTAGTTTTATCCCTTACGGGTTTCATCTAATGTTATCAGACTTTTTTATTGCATTAATAATATGAGTCACATTTAAAATACGATGTTTTGCTCTTAAAAATATAATTTTATTAGTCTTGTAAGATTTTTAAGTACTTATCAAGTCTCTCATTAATATATTTTGCAAACAAAATTTCCATTGCTGATAAATTGTGTTTTACGTGATATTCATCAAACGCATTATAATATGCAAGTCGATCTATATACTTGATATCAATAGGAGGATATCCAGCTTTCATCAATCCCAAATTAACTAAAAGTCTACCAGTTCTACCATTACCATCGATAAATGGATGAATTGCCTCGAATTCAATATGAAAACGTGCTAATTTGGTTACTATATGCTCGTTGCTATTCTTAAAATCAATTAAAAGTTGCTCCATTTTAGGTTGAATTAAATAAGGTTGTACAGGTTCGTGTGCAGCTCCCATTATACGTACAGGAATTCTACGATATACGCCTCTATCATCTTTCTTATCAGCTAAAACTAAGAAGTGAATTTGTTTAATAATATTTTCACTTAGTGGAATATTATCTTTAACTAATTCTCTAACGTAATCAAATGCCTCTTTGTGCCCTACAGCTTCCATATGATCTTTTAAAGGCTTTTTATCAATTGTAAGTCCCTTAAGAACTAAATCAGTTTCTCTTAAAGTTAAAGTGTTACCTTCAATGGCATTTGTATTATATGTATATTCAACTACAAATTCCTCATTAAGTCTTGCAATTTCGCCCTCAGTTAAAGGCCTTCTAGTATCCAATTCTTTTTTCTTTTTGTCTATAATTAATAAAATACTTTCTTTTGATTTATATCTGCCATCAGCAGGTTTTTCAGCGTCAATTGGTATTTTCCAACCACGCCCTTCTTGATAGGCTCCGTTAATTTTACCTTGAGCACAAAGAACACGAATTCGTCTTTCAGAAATACCCCATTTTTCAGCAGCTTGTTTTACAGTTATATACATTTTTTACCTCTGATTTTTATTTATTTTACCAAATTATCGGAATAATATCAAACGCTTGCGGAATAACATTTTGACGTTTAACGGAATAATATATTTATTTTTATATATTAATAGTAGAATTCACATTTAAAATGCAATATTTGATTCTTTTATGATATATTTAAAATAGAAAGATAAATTTAAAATATTAAACTTACTTAATAGAAACAAGTAAATCAATTCAATTTGAATATTGGTAAGCAAAATAAAGTCACCATTATAAGATAATTGGTTATATTTTCTAAATTTATAGGAAACAAATATTATTAGCAACTGTGGAGTAACGTGTAGTTATGATAAATAAAAGATATTACAAAAAAATCGGTGGATTTTCTTATTTATTAAATGAATTAAAAAAATTGGAAAAGAAAAAACCGACACTTTAGTTAATGATGCAGTAACACTTTGCAATGAACTATGTATTAAATATAAAGAGCTTCCTAAAAAAGAAAAGATGCATACTGAACGAATGATATTTCCAAGAGCTGCTATTTATTTACAAATGATTAAATATATTTCACGCGAAGAAGCCATAGCTTTGATAAATGAATCAGTAAGAAAAGGTGTAAATCCTAATCGAAGACGTCTACATTTTATAACCAAGATTCCTTTTGTTAGACCACTTTTCTTTAAAACTTTTCACAAAATGATCAATACTATGTTTGATGAAAAATCTGGCTTTGAATTTAAAGAAATTGAATACAATAATAAAAAATATAGAGTTGATGTTTTGAAGTGTCCATATGTGAAATATTGTGAGCTTTTAGGTTGTAAAGAATTAACAAGAACATTTTGTCTAAGCGATGATTATGTTTATGTAAATATGTGTAATATCGCATTCGAACGTAAAGGCACAATTGGTCGTGGAAATGATAGATGTGATTTTTATTTTCGTAGGAATTAGTAAAATAGAAACGTATTCAAAGTAAAAATAATAATTTATTGTGCTAAAGTTTTAAAGAGAATATAAAAAGCAAAAAAAAATATATAAAATGTAGTGATTCTATTAGAAATTTCTATTTTTTTATAAATTAGTAATTTAATCGCTTTCTTTTAGTTTAAATGGAAACCCATATAATTCATTTCCATTAGATGATAATTTAAGAACTTCATCTTTTCGTATTATTTCTATGGTTTTATTAGTATAAGATATATCTTTATCAATTGAAATGAAGACCTGTTTTTCTAAATGGTCATAAATTTCAAAAATCTTTTCAATGCTTTCATTTGATATTTGCTTTAATACTATTGAATCATGAATTAAAATAGGCAAAGATGTTGTTAAAAGAGTTGCTATGTCCATTACTACTAATCCTTTATATGTAGTTCCCGTTCCATCATCGTTAGGTGTAAAAAAAGAATATCTTTTTGATGTTTCAATATGGAATTCAGGAGTATTAACATTTGTTCCAAATATTTTACTATTTATTTCACACATTTCAGGATTAATAATTCCTTCGAGTTTTTTTGATTGCTCCATTGTTTCACTTGATAATTTTTCAGCTGTTTCTTTTGATTCTTTTGTTAATTCATTTAGCTTTTCGTATTTTTCATTTTCAAGTTTTAGCTGATTTATTTCTTTATCTATTCCTGAATATGTATCTAATGTAACTTTAGAAACATTTTTTATAGAAGAAATCTCAACGATTTTTTGCTCGATTGTGTTAATTTGCTCATTTAATAAATTTATTAAATTCCATGTTTTTTTCTCGCTTTCAACAATTTGTCTATTCATAATAGAAGATATTTCCTTATGGTAACCTTCAACATCCGTTATCCTTTTTAGTTGAATATCAGGGAAGAAGAGTTTTAATTCTTCAAAGTCTTTTGAAATAACTTCTTTGTTATCATTCTTATCTTTTTTTAAGATATCAAGTTTATTATAAAGTTTACCTCTTTGTCTCTTAAATATAGATAAATCAGCTTTCAGTTTACTAATAGCATCAGCTTGAGAAGAAGATAATTCAAGAAGTCCTTTTTCACTTTTGTTAGCTAAGTCTTCTTTTTGTTGTTCTAATTCAGCTATATGTTTTAAATTATTGTCTCTCTTTGTTTTTGTGATTTTGGGTATGAAGTCATATTTTTGAGCGTCGATAAAAGCAGTCTTTTTTTCTGAGGCTAATTTTGATTCTTTTTCCAATTCAATAATTGGATCAAATAAATTATATAATTTTAGAATTTTTATAATTGAGTCACCATCTGACTGACCATTAAAATATCTTAATGGGTGAATTGCATCAAGATTTTCTTTATTTGCAATTCTAGAATATAATGAAACTGTATCTCTAAATGATAAAAGCGTAGTATTATTATACTGAATGTTAAGCCATTTGTTAAAGTCCTCAATTGACCATTTTTCACCTGTTTTTTCATAAGACGAATTACAAATATTAATGATAGAATGGTCTACTGTATTTCTAGAAAAATAGAATGGAGTAGCAGAAGAATCAAACATGAATGCAAAATTAATATCATGTGTTTCTACATTGTTTTTAACATTTTCTAATTTGGCATAACCACTACCGCCAAAACAGAAATCTATGGCCATCATAAAAGTTGATTTACCGATAGAGTTAGTACCTGTTACAGAACCATTAATTACATTTAATCCTTTTTTAAATTTTATAGTTGGTCTTATTGGTCCATTCTTGGCTTCAGTTCTAAAAGCATCAGATTGAATTTCTATTAACATAATGTAATACCCCCTTATTAAGTGTAACTACTCCAAGTGCGTACAAACAATCTAATGCATCGATATATTCATTGACTGTCATTTTAACCTTTAATGAATTATAAAGAGTATAAACAGTATAATCTTTCTCTTGTAAAATTTGAATTATTGGAACAAATTTTGATAATACACTTTGATTAAATGGTGTAACTTTATTTGGAAATTTCATCGAACACCTCACAACTTTGAACAAAGTACGAAACTATAATATGGGCTGCTTGATAATAAGAAGCAGGAAGAAGATGTTCTTTCATTATCCAATCAGTTAATTGTTTAAAAATTTCAAATTGATCATATTCCTCTTGATTTAATTTTAAGAAGGCGGATTTAACTTCTGATGCAATTGTTCTAAATGAACTCTTAACTTCATCCATTTGAGAAATGTGCTCTTTAATAAACCAATAAAAAACATCATTATCGTCTTTAATAGCTTTAGTTAATAAATAATTTTCTTTTTTGATTTTATTACAAGGTTCTAACGGTTTCATTCTAAAATTATCAAGCAATCCATCTTCAGGGTTAGTATTAGATAAACATTTTAAAATAAATACTATTTGATCTTCTAAAGGAAAGTTTGATATTTTTGAATTTAAATTAAATATCGATTGATGTTTTAATCTTAATAAACGTTCATAAGTTGCTGAGTTAGGACTATAAATATAATCATTGCTGCAATTGTCACATAAACATAATTTATTCATTGAATCATCTGGTTTGTCAGGCTTAGGTTTTATTGCATCAAATTCATCCTTTAAATTGCTATCTAAAAATTCAGGATAGATTCTTGTAATAGAATACCGATATATTGTTTTATTTTTCTTTGATTCTATTAAAGACTTATGACAAAGAGGACATATTTGATCCACATCCGCCAATAATTGAATTGTATCTTTTTCAAGTGACTCACGGCCGTTTTTATTTTCTTTTGTGACTGCGTAAATGAAAACTTCAAATAAATATTTTCCTTTATCGCCAGTTTCTATAATTTTGTGGAGACTGTTTTTTTTCTTTTGTGAAATAGAATCGTCATTTGAGATTAAATTTGCAACATTAAAGTAAAAATCATCTTCACTTGCTGGATTAATATCTTTAACTATAACATTATTGAAATGATCTAAGCATGCTTTCTTATAGCTAGATATAGAAAGTGCATCAGTAATTTGTTTAGGAATATTACGAGTTCTTGTCCATAATGCACTTAGATATTTCTTTCCTGATTTGCCTTCAAATTTCTTATATTCAGATTCGGGCAAAATTTCTATTAAAATATCTTTTGCTAAATTTTCCGCCTCAATATTATTTACATAATATTTTTGAATTAAATGAAGAAATGTTGCATAACAAAGATTATTCAAATTAACCACCTCCGTATGTTATGTAGATTTCATGTAGACTGAATGTAGACTCTTATATTAGTCAAAACATGAATTATAAAATACTTAAATGTTATAATATTTTCGTAATCAATAAGTGATTTGTATCACTAATTAACATATTGATTATATCATAAAATGCTAAAATTCACCATTTTTCGCAAATGAAAAGCGGGATAAGAATATTAGCATTAATCAGATAAAAGAAAATATATCTGAAATTAAATAAAGCAGTTGGCTATGCGAAGTAAACTGCACGACAAAATGTAGATTATTAATTATCTTCATGGTTGTTTGTGTTACTCTGCATAGCCATTTTTAATTTAGTAAATCTCCATTTTGTCGAAATGAATCGCAAAATGGAGGTTTTTATTTTGAAGCTAAGAAAGACACCAATTAGTGAAAGAAAAAGTTATACATACGAGTTTGATAATGGTGATAAGTCTATTATTGAACCTGGAAA
>UMIH01071445.1_pt1 | contig 44672 bp, 48 predicted proteins | sample 1965771 | NCBI WGS metagenome assembly UMIH01 (sample SAMEA4836120, study PRJEB28245) | human gut metagenome | biome: gut microbiome; material: fecal sample | place: Denmark | collected 2008
AAAAATATTGAAAAAAATGAAATTAATTTTTTATTAAAAAAAGAAAATTTAAATATTGATATTAGCATAGTAGAAAATGAAATAAATGATTTAAGATATGAATTAAATAAACTAGAAGTAAAGAAAGAAAATATAGTACCACAGTTGGAAAATTTATCCAGCATTGAAGAACAGACAATTTTATTAAAACAACAATTAGAAAATTTAGAACAAAAAAATGAAAGTATAGAATTAGTAAAAGTGTTATTATCAAGAGCATATGAAAATATGAAAAACAGCGTAAGTCCAGTATTTACAGAGAAGTTGTCAAAAAATATTGCTAACATCACAAAAGGAAAATATTGTAAGCTAAATTTTAGCGATGAAAATGGATTAATTGTAGAATTAGAAAATGGTAATTATATTCCTGCAGAACGATTAAGTATTGGAACAATAGATCAATTATATTTATCATTAAGATTAGCAATGTTAGATGAAGTTTCAAATGAAAAAGTTCCAATTATATTAGATGAAGCTTTTGCATTTTTCGATAATGAAAGATTAAAAAATATTTTATTATATTTATCAGAAGAATTTAAAAATAGGCAAATAATTATTTTGACTTGTACAAATAGAGAAAAAGAAATATTAAATAATGAAAATATTAATTATAATTATGTGGAATTATAATTAATAAAAAAATAATAATAAATAAATAATAAATTTATATATTTGCAAAATTATGTAAAACGTGATATAATTATTTAGACTTCCTAAAAGGAAGAATAATATAAAAGAGGTAGTATTTATGAAGTTGGAAAAAGAGATGCTGGTTCGGTTGAACAAGCATAAGTACGACAAGCAGTTCACAAGTGCACCTACGCCGTATTATGCGTATATTGCTGTTTGTGAATTTCTACGTCATCATAATGGCTCGTATCAGGCAGAGGACAAAGGGTATTTTGAATACTGGAAAGAAATTTTCCAGAAAACTGATACTCAGTTAGCTAAAATGTTTGGCAAATTGTCGGAAAGTATCCAGTGAACCTCAAAAAGGAAGCACTGCACATGTGGTGCTTTCTTTTTGTGCAAAAAAGAGCCGACCCTAAAATCGCATGCGAAAAAAAGGACCGACCCTAATTTCGCATAACCCCTTGAAAAAAATACCAATATATAGTATAATAAAATATGATTTTAGAAAAAAGGAGAATATTTATGTTTGACAAATTAGAAGCAGTAGAAGCAAGATATGAAGAATTGACTAAATTAATAAGTGACCCAGAGGTAATTGCAAATCAAACAGAATGGCAAAAATTAATAAAGGAACACAGTTCTATTGAAGAAGTAGTGTTAAAGTTTAGAGAATATAAAAAAGAAAAGCAAAGAATGGACGATGCTAAAGAAATGATGGAAGATAAGGAGTTAAAAGAATTAGCTGAGGCAGATTATTATGAAGCTAAAGAAAATCTTCCTCATATAGAAGATGAATTAAAAGCATTACTAATTCCAAAGGATCCAAATGATGATAAAAACATTATTTGTGAAATTCGTGCAGGTGCAGGTGGAGAAGAAGCAGCATTATTTGCAGGTACATTATTTAGAATGTATACGATGTATGCAGAAAGAAAACATTGGAAAATTGAAATATTAAATGAAAACCAAACTGAATTAGGTGGATATAAAGAAATATCTTTTATGGTTACAGGAAAAGGAGCATATAGTAGATTTAAGTTCGAGAGTGGGGTACATAGAGTACAAAGAGTTCCAGATACAGAAAGCAGTGGAAGAATACATACATCAACAGCAACTGTTGCTGTACTTCCAGTTGTAGAAGATGTAGAAATTGATATAAATCCAGCAGATATTAAAATGGAAGTATTCAGATCTTCTGGTGCTGGAGGACAACATATCAATAAAACATCATCAGCCGTAAGATTAATACATGAACCATCAGGAATTGTTGTAGAATGTCAAACAGAACGTTCACAATTGCAAAATAGAGAATATGCTATGAAAATGTTACGTTCAAGACTATATAATATAGAAAAAGAAAAACAAGATTCAGAAATAGCAAATGCAAGAAAATCACAAGTAGGAAGTGGAGATAGAAGCGAAAAAATTCGTACATACAACTATCCACAAGGTCGTATAACAGATCATAGAATTGGAATGAGTATATTCCAAATGGAAAACTTCTTAAATGGAGATTTAGATGAAATGATAGACAATTTAATTGCAGCAGATAGAGCTGAAAAATTAAAAGGTGAAGAAGAATAAAAATAAGAACTCTTTTAAAATTTTTTAAAAGAGTTTTTTAAATGTATTGCAAAAAACAAAAAAATATAGTAAAATACAAACAAACATTTGAAGGAAGAAAGGAAAGAATAATGGACGATATACTAAAGGGATTAAATGATAAACAATACGAAGCCGTAGTAAATACAGAAGGACCATGCTTAGTAATAGCTGGTGCAGGAAGTGGAAAAACAAAAGTATTAACGCATAAAATAGCATATTTAATGAAGGAAAAAAATATATTACCATGGAATATATTAGCAATAACATTTACAAATAAAGCAGCAAAAGAAATGAAAGAAAGAATAGAATTATTAGTTGGAGATGCTGCAAAAGATATGTGGATTGGAACATTCCATTCAATATGTGTAAGAATATTAAGAAAATTTATAGACAGAATTGGATTTGATTCATCATTTATTATATTTGATACATCTGACCAAAAAACAATGGTAAAACAAATATTAAAAGATTTACAATTAGATGAAAAATTATTTAGTGATAGAGCAGTAATGTCAGAAATAAGCAATGCTAAAAATGAAATGCTAGAGCCAGATCAATATACAGTAAAAGCACATGGAGATTTCAGAAAAGAAAAAATAGCACAAGTTTATGAAAGATATCAAAACAGATTAAAGGAAAATAATGCAATTGACTTTGATGATATTATTAATTTTACAATAAAAATATTAATGGAAAATGTAGATGTATTGGAATATTATTCAAATAAATTCCAATATGTATTAGTAGATGAGTATCAGGATACAAACAAATCTCAATTCACATTAGTAACAATGTTAGCATCAAAACATGGAAATATTACAGCCGTAGGTGATAATGACCAAGGAATTTATAGTTTCCGTGGTGCAGATATAAGTAACATATTAAATTTTGAAAGAGATTTTTCTGGAACTAAAATAATAAAATTAGAGCAAAATTACAGATGTACAGGAAATATTTTGAAAGTAGCAAATGCGGTTATAAAAAATAATGAAGTAAAATATGATAAAAAATTATGGACAGAAAATGATGTAGGAAGTTTGCCAAAAATATTTTCTGCAGACAATGAATATGATGAAGGAAGATATATTGCAGAGCAAATAGAACATCTTATAAGAGAAGAAAAATATAAATATTCAGATTTTGCAGTATTATATAGAATGAATACACAATCAAGAGCAATAGAGGAAATTTTAAGAAGAGAAGGTATTCCATATAAAATTGTTGGAGGTTTAAAATTTTATGAAAGAAAAGAAATAAAAGATATTATTTCATATTTAAGATTGGTACAAAATCCTTCAGACAATTTAAGTTTAAATAGAATTATAAATGAACCAAAAAGAGGAATTGGAAAAACAAGCTTAGATAATGTAGCTAAAATTGCAGAACAAAATAATATATCTATGTATGAAGTTATTAAAAATGCAGATCAATATGGACTAAATAGAGTTTATTTGAATTCTAGAGAATTTGTAGATTGCATGGAAAAAATAATGGCAGAAAAAGATGAACTTACAATATCTGAATTAATAAAGAAATTATTAAAAGATACAGGATATACAAAAGCATTAGAAAATGAGAATACAGTAGAAGCGGAAAATAGAATTGCAAACTTAGAAGAATTTTTAAATGTTGCAGTAGAATTTGAAGAAGAATCAGCAGATAATGGATTAAGTGACTTCTTAGAGGGAATAACATTATCAAGTGATTTAGATAATGTGGAAGAAACAGATGAATCTGTTACATTAATGACATTACATAGTGCAAAAGGATTAGAATTTCCAGTTGTATTTTTAGTAGGAATGGAAGAGGGAATATTCCCAGGATATAAGTCTATTGGTGAACAAAAGGAATTGGAAGAAGAGAGACGTTTGTGTTATGTTGGTGTAACTAGAGCAAAAGAAAATTTATACTTGACAAATAGTAAACAACGTACTACATTTGGTTCTACAACACATAATCCACCATCAAGATTTTTACAAGAGATTCCAAAAGAATTATTAGATGGATATGATGATGCAATGACAAGTTCTGTAAAAAGAGAAAGTGTTTTTGGAGATAGTAATTATACTTGGAGTTACGGAAATAAGAACAATGGAAATATTAAAACATATAAAGTGGAAGAACCTAAATTTGCAGCATCTGCATCAAGTGCTAAAACAAATACAGAAACAGGATTTGCATTTAGAACAGCTGAAAGCTTCTTAAATAATATTACTAAAAAGGTTAGTAACAATATTGATTTTTCTTCATATCAATCTGGTGCAAGAGTATATCACAAAAAATTCGGAGAAGGAACAATTAATTATGTTGAACCTGAAGGCGATGATTTAAAAGTTGATATTAATTTTGATAAAGTTGGTCATAAACGTTTGATGGCAAAATTTGCAAATTTGGAAATAATTTAAAATAAGTAGAAAGTCGAAAAAAATCGAAAGATTCTTTCGGCTTTTTCTGTATAAATAAAACTGATTTGAGCATAATACCAATATAAAATTTAAGAAAGGGTGATTATAATGGCAGATTTAACACAAGCAGAATTACAACATTTAAGACATTTAATAGGAGCACATGAAACTGCATATGAAAAATTAAACACATATGCATCACAAGTACAAGATGCTCAAATAAAGCAAATGTTTACAAAATCAGCTCAAGATGCATTAAACACAAAACAAAAATTAATGAGTTTTTTAAATAATTAGGAGGATGAAAAATGGAAGAGAAAACAATGGTAAATGATATTTTAGGAAATGTAAAGGCAGATTTAACAGCATACCAAACAGCAATTTCTGAATCAGAAAATATCCAATTAAGACAAACATTTCAACAAATAAGAAATAATGATGAAAGTTTCCAATATGAATTATTTAAAGTTGCAAATGCTAAGGGATATTATAAACCTGCACAAAAAGCAACTGTAACAGAAATTGAAACTGTAAAAACAGAATTACAACAAGGTTAATTTAGGAGAGTAGAATGCATAAAAAGCATATCTACTTTTTTGTTTTTAAAAAATAAAGAGATAAATAAAGAAATATAGAGAATGCGCAAGAAAACATACGGAAAAAAGGCATTGAATCAGATTGCGAAAATAAGGAAAAGTATTATACAATTTGAAAAAATATGTACAAGGGAGAAATATGATGATTAAACAAATATTAGTATTTGCAAGAAAATCTATGAAGCTTACAATACTTATAGCTGTTTCTATATTTCTAATAATATGTGCGGTAGCATTATTTTTTAAACCAATATATAGTGTAACAATAAATGGAGAAACAGTAGGGTATAGCAAAGATAAAAGTAAATTACAAACAAGAATAAATAATTACATAGAAAGTGGCGAAGGTGGGGAAGATAGCCATATAGCATTTGTTCAAGTAGATGCTTTGCCAGAATACAAAATGTGCTTGCTAAAAAGAAATATAGTAACAAATGATAATGAAATATTTGATAAAATTAAACAATCTGGTATTGTTTATTATAAGTATTATGCAATTTTAGATGGAGAAGAAGAAAAAGCTTATGTTTCTGATTTCTCACAAGCAGAACAAGTAGTAAATGAGCTTAGAGAGAAAGAAAGCGAAAATATTGATGATATATCTATATTAGAAAAATATGATACAGAAGTAAAAGCGTTTTCAGAAGTAGAGGCAACAGTTGCATCTTTATATAAAGAAAAAGTTGTAGTAGTAACCAAAAAGCCAGTGACAACAGGAAAAGTAAACACTTCAATGAATATCTCATATCAAAAAGTACCATTAAGTTTAAACTTGATAAGACCAATCTCTGGTATTATTACTTCTAGATTTGGTGTTAGAAGTAGTGTGAGATCAGGAGATCATACTGGATTAGATATTGGGGCACCAACAGGAACACCAATAAAAGCTGCAGCAAGTGGTACAGTTACATTTGCAGGAGTAAAAAAATCATATGGATATATGGTTGTAATATCACATGGAGATGGAATAGAGACATATTATGGACATTGTAGTAAATTATATGTTACAGCAGGTGAAAAAGTAAGTCAAGGAGAAGTAATTGCAGCAGTTGGAAGTACAGGAAATAGTACAGGTCCACATTTACATTTAGAAGTTAGAGTAAATGGAGTTGCATACAATCCACAAAACTATGTTTATTAGAAAAAGAGACAGGAAACTGTCTCTTTTAATGTACAAAGAAATAAATACATTTTACAATTGCATTTTTTTCAAAAATAACTTTGCCATATTCATTTAAAATGCCCTCAATACCAGGAAAACTAGAAATGTTAGTTCCGAATTCTGCAAAAATATTTTTCATATAATCAAGCAAAATAGAATACTTTTCGGTATTGGAATCATATAGATAATATGTATTATTGTATGAAATTAAAGAAAAATTTTGTGAAAAACTTTTTAAGTTTAAATCCGAAAAATTATTTAAAAAGGTACATAGTTCTATAAAAGCATCGAAACTATTAAATTTAAATATAAAGGAATTTGTGTTATTAGTATTTTCTAATTTTTCTTGTAATTTTGTTATTATAAATGTACACTCTTCTTCAGAAGAGAGAGTGGCTTCTAGTAACAATTTTGAGTCATCAACTTTAAAACCAATCTCTTGTTCAGCCATTTGTAATAGATTTTGTAAGAGTTCTTGTGATGGCTCAGAATTGGAAAAAAGATTTCGAACAGAAATATTTTTTTCCTCCATGTCATGAATGGAAACAATTATTTTTATTTTAGCATCATTTAATTTTTCGAATTTCATTTGTAAACCTCCGTATTTCTTATAAATTTATTATACTACGAATATTATAAGATTTAAAGAAACAATTTTTGGTAATTTTTTAGATTTGTATATTTAAGGTTAAATCTAAAAAAAACTCTTATAGGACTTGAAAAAAACACAAATACAATATATAATAATATCACGGTATAGGGGGCCTTTCAAAAAGAGAAAGGAAGATAGATAATGCCAATAAAAATGAAAGAATTACCAGAAGCGGAAAGACCCTATGAAAAATTAGAACAATATGGAGCAAAAGCATTAACCAATGCAGAGTTACTTGCAATAATAATAAAAACAGGAACAAAAGAAGAAACAGCTTTGGGATTAGCTCAGCAAATTTTGAAAATGAATAGCACAGGTGAAGAGAATTTAAGCTTTTTGATGGACTTAACAATAGAAGAATTTATGAAAATAAAAGGAATAGGAAAAGTAAAAGCTATACAATTAAAAGCAGTGTGTGAGCTAGTAACGAGAATTAATATGGTCTCAACTTATAAAGAAAAAATAATAAAAAAGCCATATGATATTGCTGAAATACTAATAGAAAAAATGAGATTTGAAAAACAAGAGATACTAAAAGTTGCGTTGTTAAACAACAAAAATAAATTGCTCAAGATAAAAGATGTAGCAAAAGGTGGGGGAAACTTTGTAACAGCTTCTATGAAATCAATATTAAATGAGGCTGTAAAAATAGAAGCATCAAAATTAATATTAATTCACAATCATCCAGCAGGAGATCCAACGCCTAGTAGCCAAGACATTGAATTTACCAAAAATGTTGAACAAGCTTCCAAAATATTAGGGATACAATTGTTAGACCATATTGTAATTGGAAACATGAATTATGTAAGCATTTTTTCACAGAGAATGCATAATGAAAGGAAAGAGTAAAATGAATTTTTTGTCATTCAAATCTAAAGATATAGGGATAGATTTAGGAACAGCTAATATTTTAGTAACTATAAACGGAAAGGGAATTGTAGTAAGAGAACCATCTGTTATTTCAGTAGATGCTAAAACAGGAAATGTTATAGCAACAGGATTTGAAGCCAAAGAAATGGTAGGCAGAACTCCAAAAGAAATAAATGCAATAAAGCCATTAAAAGATGGTGTAATTGCAGATTTTACAGCAACAAAACTATTACTAAAAAATTTACTTGAAAGAGTTTGTAAGAGATATAATGCCATAAGACCACGAGTTTTAGTTGGGGTGCCATCAGGAATAACAGAAGTAGAAGAAAGAGCAGTAGAAGAAGCTATAATAAGAGCAGGAGCGAGAGAAGTTTATTTAATAGAAGAACCTATGGCAGCAGCAATTGGAGCTGGAATCGAAATAGAAGAACCAAGTGGAAATATAGTCGTAGATATTGGTGGGGGAACAACAGAAGTTGCAGTAATATCATTAGGAGGAATTGTAGTTAGTAATTCTATAAGAATAGCTGGAGATGAGCTAGATGAAGATATAATTAATTATGTAAAAAAAGAATTAAATCTTGCAATAGGAGTTACAACCGCAGAGCAAATCAAGAAAGAATTAGGTTGTGCTATGCCACTAATGTCAAAAATAACAATGGAGATAAAAGGAAGAGATTTGAATGATGGATTACCAAGAACTGAAATAATTACATCAGATCAAGTGGAAGAAGCAATGAAAGAATCAATTGCTCAAATAGTAGAAGTAGTAAAATTAACATTAGAAAAAACACCACCAGAACTTGCATCAGATATTATGGAAAAAGGAATTATGTTATCAGGTGGAGGAGCTTTAATACAAAATTTGGATAAATTAATAAGTGTAGAAACTGGTATGCCAGTATATGTTGCAGAAGAACCATTAGACTGTGTTGTAAAAGGAACAGAAAAAACATTACAAGATATAGGAAAGTTAAGAACAGTTTTATTAAATTCAAGAAAGAGAAGATAGTGTATGGAGAGAGAAAAAAAAGGTGGAATTATAGGGATTGTTATTACAATTGTAATATTAATTGTTTTAGTTATAGTTTCAAATGCAAAATCAGAACAGTTTTCAGTTGTTGAAAATTTTGCAAATGCTTTTGTTATGCCTATTGAAAATGGTTTAACATATTTGAAAAATAAGCTTAACAATAATGACAAGTTTTTTGAGAATGTGAATGAGTTGAAATCAGAAAACGAATCATTAAAACAAAAAAATAATGAACTTGAGCAACAAATGAGAGAATATGAAATTATAAAAAATGAAAATGAACAGTTAAAACAAGAACTTAATTTAGCTGAAAAATATGGGCAATATAAAACAATTCCTGGAACGATAATATCTAGGGATATAAGCAATTATTCAAAAACATTAGTTATAAATGTTGGAAGTGATAATGGTATTCAAGAAAAAATGACAGTTATTGCTAATGAAGGATTGGTAGGATATATTGTTTCTACAACTGCTAAAACAGCAAAAATTCAGACAATTGTAGACAGTGCTAGTGCTACTAGTTGTTTAGCAAGTAGTACTCGAGATACAATGATTTGTAAAGGAACAATTGAAAACAAATCTATATTAAGTGCATCTAATATAGCGACAGATGCGAGAATTATCCAGGGAGATAGTGTAGAAACTTCTGGATTAGGTGGAATTTATTTAAAAGGAATACATGTAGGAAAAATAAAGAAAGTAAATACAGGATCAAATAAAACAGATTCTTATGCAACAATAGAAACTGCAGTAGATTTTGAAAAATTAGAAACTGTTTTGATAATAACAAATCAGTAGAAAGGGTATAAGATGAAGAAATTTTTGATACATGTAGGATTGATACTTACATTTATTGTTATATATCTAATACAAACGATTTTTTTCACTCATTTTACAATAGCAGGAATAATGCCTAATGTTTTTATAATTTTGATGTTATATATAGGATTATATATGGGAAGAACAATGGGAGTTATTTATGGAATTATTTATGGGATTTTAATAGATATTTGGGTTGGAAAAAGTTTAGGACTAACTTCAGTTGCTTTGGCATTAGTTGGAATATTAGGAGGTTTGTTTGACAAAACACTTTCAAAAGATAGTAGATTGACAGTATTACTTATGGGAGCAATTTGTACAATAATATATGAAATTGTATTATATTTTTTTAATTATATGTTTTTTAAAATAAATATAGAAATATATTCATTTTTGAAGATTTTATTTATAGAAACAATTTATAATGTATTATTAATTATTATAGTATATCCTTTAATGAAAGCTACTGGATATGAAATTGAAAATGAAATAAAGGGAGATAGGATTTTGACAAGATATTTCTAAAAGAAAGCTGGTGAAATGTTGAACAATAGGATAAGTTTTGATAGAGAGACATCATGGGATAATGATGTAAAAAGTGAGCAAGTAAATTTTAGGTTTAATATAGTAACAATATTAGCTTATGCAATAGGGATTGTATTAATTGTTCAACTATTTAATTTACAAGTTATAAATGGTGAAAGTTATAGGGAACAGTCAAATACGAGACTTTCAAGAGTATCAACGATAAAAGCTGCGAGAGGTTCAATTTTAGATAGGTCTGGAAATGAACTTGCAGGAGTAAAAACAGAGAATAATATAGAAATTTATAAAACAAATATATCTAATGATGAATTAAATGAAGCTGCATTAAATTTAGTAAATCTAATGAATCAATATCAGATTTCGTATACAGATAATTTTCCAATAAGCATAAATCCATTTACTTTTACAATTAGTGGAGATGAGTTGTCTAAGTTTAAGAAAAAATTTAAAATAGAAGAAAATGCTGATGCAGAGACGGTATTTTATAAGGTAAAAGATAAATATCAAATAAAAAATGACAATATAGAAGATATTAGAAAAATAATAGCAATTAGATATATAATTACAACAACAGGATATAGTGCAACAAAGTCAATAACAATTGCAACAAACGTAAGTGATGAGGTTGTTGCACAAATTAGTGAAAGAAATAGTGATTTTCCAGGAATAAGTATAGAAACTAAAGCTGCAAGGACATATTTAGCAGGAAGCATGGCGGCACATGTAATTGGTTATACTGGAAAAATAAAAGAAGAAGAATATAAAGCCAATAAAGATGATTATGATATTGATGATATCATAGGAAAAACAGGAATTGAATATGTTTTTGAAAAATATTTAAAGGGAACAGATGGAGAAAAGCAAAAAGAAATGGCAGTAGATGGAACTATTACGGGAGAATATGTTTCAAAAAATGCTATTGCTGGAAGTGATGTTGTGCTTACAATTGATTCAAACTTGCAAAAAACGACGGAAGAATCACTAGAAAATTGTATTAATAAAATAAAAAATGGAGGATTTTCCCAAAGATATGATGCACAAGGTGGAGCTGCAGTTGTAATGAATGTTAATACAGGGGAAGTACTTGCAACAGCTAGTTATCCAACATATGAACCACAATGGTTTGTGGGAGGAATATCTCAAGAAAATTGGGCATATTTAAGAGATGATACTAGACATCCACAATTAAATAAAGCCATTCAGTCAACATATGCACCTGGTTCAACATTTAAAATGGTAACAGCTATTGCAGGGTTAGAAACAGGTGTTATTACAACAAAAGAAAAAATAAATGATACTGGTATATATAAAAAATATAATAGTGAATGGAAATGTTGGTATTATACAAGTTATCATAGAGGACATGGATATCAAAATGTAACTCAAGCATTACAACATTCTTGCAATTATTTCTTTTACGAAACAGGTGATAGAATGGGGATAGATAATTTATCAAAATATGCATTACACTTTGGCTTGGGAAATAAAACTGGAATAGAGTTACCTAATGAAAAATCTGGTGTTGCAGCATCTAAGGAAACTTATGCTAAAATCAGAAATGGTGCAACAATGGGACCAGGAGATACATTGAATGCATCAATAGGACAAGGTGATAATAACTTTACTCCTATGCAAATTGCAAAATATATATCATCAATTGCAAATGGTGGTACAGTTGTGAATCCAACAATTATTAAATCTGTATTGAATTCAGATGGAACTGAAGTTTCAAAAGATGAAATAAGAAAATATACTAACGAGAAATTAGGAATAGTAGATACTGATGATGGAATAACAATAAGTGACGAGAGTATTGAAGTAGCTAAAGAAGGTATGAGAATGGCTGCGAGTGAGGCTGGAGGAACAGCTTATAATATCTTTAAAAACTTTAATATTGAAGTAGCAGGAAAAACAGGTTCTGCTGAGGCTGGAAAAGATTCTAATGGAAATGATCTTGTAAATGCATGGTTTGTGTGTTTTGCACCATTTGATAATCCAGAGGTTGCAGTTGTTGTAATGATAGAAAATGGTGGACATGGAAATTATGCAGCAGAAGTTGCAAGAGATGTTCTTATACAATATTTTGGAATGAATGAATCAACAGATGTAGATGAAAGCATGGAAGCAACACCATTTGTAGAACAAATCAGATAGACTGTTTAGTCTAAGAGGGGAATAAAGAGATGAATTGTGTTAGTATAAATTTAAAAACAGATGAAGTGATTATTAAAATAACTGAAAATTCTACGCAGGAAAAAATAATACAAGAATTGTCTAAAAAAATGAAAGACTTAAAAAAGATGTATAAGGATGAAAAAACACCGATTAGGGTTGTTGGAAAAATCTTATCAAATAAAGAAATGGAAGAAATAAAACAATGCATAACAAAAGAAATTGATGTTGAAGTTGCATTTGATAGTCCTACAACACTAGGGTTACATAGTATTATTAGAAGTTACAAAAAAGACGTAGAAACATCTGAAACTACGTTTCATAAAGGTTCTTTGCGTTCTGGACAAAAACTTGAAGTTGAAGGAAGCATTGTTGTAATAGGCGATGTAAATTCAGGGGCTGAAGTAATTGCAGCAGATAATATTGTTGTTGTTGGAGCATTAAGAGGACTTGCACATGCTGGAGCCAAGGGAAATAAAGAAGCAATTATTGCTGCAAGTACTTTAGAAGCAGTACAATTACGTATTTCTAATATAGTAAAAGAAATAGACAAAGATGAAGAAGAAATACATAAAAATGCTTATGTTTATGTTGATGAAGATAATATAATAATTGAGTAACTTAACTAATTAATAATAAAACTAGAGCAAGAAAAAGCCCTTCATCTTTTACCTCTTCTTTATATAAGAAAAATAAGAGACTGAGAATTAAAACATCATCAAAATATAATTTAATTCCAAACAAATCAAGCCAAACAGTATCTGCTGTTTCTGGCTTTTTTTGTGGTTGTGTAGTTTTTGGTAGTGGTTCAGAAAGAGGGTGTTGGGGTTGTTTTTTTTGCTGAGGAGTATAAGGACCATAATTTGGATAAAAATTAGGTCTTTGATATGGATTGTAATATTGAAAATTAGGATTATATCCCATAAATCTAGGCATTGTAATACTCCTTTCAAAACTACTATTTTTTATTATCTTTATTATTTTGATTGTTTGAATTCATAAGCTCTGCAATTTTAGAAACATTAAGCATATTTACATATTGATCTAATTTTTCTTTTTTACTTTCGCGCAAATAAGGCTTTAGAGAATAAAGCAAATTAGCTCTTGGGTCATTTTTATTATTCATATTTTCCATAATGGATTTCATCTTCATTATTGTATTCATATCTAAGTTGAAATTGTTATTATTTTTTGAAGATTGAGAATTTTGATTTTGAGAATTTGAATTTAGTATATTGCTTAAATTATTTATCATTTCTGGTGAAATATTATTTAAGATGTTATTTAGATCTGGAGTATTACTCTGTACATTATTTTGAGTATTTGAGCTGTTTTGAAGATTATTCATCATCTGTTTTACATCGTCAGGTATATCACCACTATCTACCATCTTTTTTACATTTGCAAATAATTCATCCATATTATTAGACATAGTATCACCTCTAATTTATAGTTTTCTTTTTTATTATATGCAGTGACTACGGAAAAGTGCTATTTAAAATAATATAATTTCCTAAAAAAACTTGTATTTTTCGACAAATTGTAATAAAATAGAAAACACAAAACGATAAAAAATAAAAATAAATATCACAAAATGTAAAAAACTTTTTTGTAGTAGAATACCAAAAAAGACAAAAAACACAAAAGAAAAGGATTAAAATATTACATGAGGTGGTAGGGATGTCAAAAAATAACACAAGTAAAGAAATTATAAAAAACTTATTAAGCATAAAAAATATAATTATATATATCATAGCTTTTATGATATCGACATTAGGAATGGGACAAGAAGTGTCACCATTTAGTATAGCGATTGTCGGAGCTTGTTTAGCTGGAGGAGTACCTGCTATAATGGTAGTAGTAGCAGGACTTATAGGAAATATAGTTGGAGTAGGAACTGTTGGAGCATTAAACTATATATTAATTATATTAATGTTACTAATATTAATATGTATAAAACCTCCAAAAGAAAATGATCAATATAAAAATGAAGAAATACAAATTGCAGGACACATATTTGTTAGTATTGTTTTAGTAATGATAGCAAAACTTATATTAACTAAATTTACGGTAGCTGATTTATTATTACATATAACACTAGCTGTATTTTCTGTAGTGTTTTACAAGATATTTGTAAATTCATTAGTAGTTATACAAGAAATAACAGAAAAGAGAGCATTTTCAATAGAAGAAGTTATGGGAGCAAGTTTACTTATTTCTATTGCAGTGTCAGCACTTGGAAATTTTACAATATTTGGATTTTCTGTTAAAAATATTATTAGTATTTTAATGGTATTAATACTTGGATGGAAAAATGGAGTATTGGTTGGAACAACAGCAGGTGTGACAATAGGGGTTACCCTTGGAATAATCACACAAAATGAACCAATTATTGTGGCAGTTTATGCACTTTCTGGAATGATTTCAGGTTTATTAAATAGATTCGGAAAAGTAGGAGTAATAGTAGGCTTTTTAATAGGAAATGGAATATTAATGTATGCATCTAAAAATACAACAAGTGAATTTTTAATAATAAAAGAAGCACTAATTGCTTCATTAGGATTACTTGCTATTCCAAAGTGGGCTGGAATTAATATAAAAGAATTAGTAAAAAGCGACAATATGTTGCCTGAATACAATAAAAGAGGGTTAGAACAAAGTAAAGAAACTATAAATCAATTAAATATGGTATCAGAAACAATAAAAGATATGGCAGATACTTATAAAGAAAAAGGGGATACAGATTTATACTTTAAAAATAGAGATTTATTTATTACAGAATTATTAAATAATTTAGACGGACTAGAAGAAAATATGTTATATGAAGATATGACAAAACCAGACAATGAAATAGTAAAAGAATTGTTTGATGTTCTTTTGGACAAGCAAGAAATAACAAGAGAAGACCTATTAAAAACATTTGCAAAATTTAATAATTATATTGTTCAATATGATGATGAGAAAATTAGCAAAAAAATGAATAATGATATTGAACAGGTAGTTAAGGCAGTAAATTATGCTTATAAGGTAAGCAAGGTCAACTTTATATGGGAAGAAAAAGTAAAATCAAATAAAAAGAATGTACAAGCTCAATTAGATGGTGTATCAAAAGCAATTTCTAGTATTGCTGTTAAAATGGAAGAGGATATAAAAAAAGATACTGACTATGACGAGGAAAAGAAAAAAGTAATTACAGCTCTTGGTATAAAAAATATCTTAATAGATGGAATAGAAATAAATAAACAAGAAAATAGATATTTTATAGATGTATATTTAAGTGAAGACAGCAAAACAAGTGAAAACATAGAAGTAGATAAAATTCAAAAAGTTCTAGAAAAAAGCTTGAACGAAAAATTGATGAAAAATGATGTAAAAAACAAAAAATCAAGTAAACAAGGAAAGAGAGTATATAGTTATTTATCAGCAGATAAATATATAATACAAATAGGACAAGCTACAAAAATCAAAAATGATAGCCCTGTGTCAGGAGATAGCTTGTTACAAATAAGATTAAATGATGGAAAATATTTATTAGCAATAAGTGATGGAATGGGTTCTGGCCCAGAAGCGAGAAAGAGCAGTCAAATAGCATTAAAAATGTTGGAAAGATTATTTTTATCAGGATTTGATAAAAACACAGCAATAGACTTAATAAATACAACGATTATGAATGCAAATGAGGAAATATTTGCAACACTAGATATTACAATAGTTGATTTATATAATGGAAAAATGGAATTTATAAAAAACGGAGCATGCCCAACATATATAAAGAACAAAAAAAAGGTGCAGATTGTTAAATCCCTAAGCTTACCAGCAGGAATATTAAAAGATATAAATTTAACAACATATGATAAAGACATAGAAAATCAAGACATAATAGTAATGTGTAGTGATGGAATATTAGATTCTAATGTTGAATATAAAAATAAAGAATTATGGGTAAAATATGTACTTGAAGATATCGAAACTACAAATAGTCAAAAAATTGCTGATTTAATTTTAAATGAAGCAGTAGACAATAGCTACGGAATAGCGAAAGATGACATGAGTGTAATAACTTGTAAATTTATAAAATCAGAAAATTTGTAAAAATATATTGAAAAGTTAAATTTAATAGGATATACTTTATTTATAGATAAACATTAGAGGAGGATTATTATGGTAGAAACAGGAGAAAATAGAGCAGAAAAGCTTTTAGGATTACATGCTAGAGAACAAGAATTAGAAGAATTAGAAAAAGAATATGAAGCGCTTGTGACTATACATAAAGGATTAGAAGAAAACAAAAATCAAGAAAGTCAAATAGGAGAATAAGTATGGAAAATAACACTCAAGAAAAAGATTTAATAGAAAGAAACGAAAGTACTATATTTGGAAAAATAAAAAACTTTTTTAGAAATTTATTTAAAAAGAAGGAAATAAATGAAATTTCAGATGAAAAAGAAGTAGGCATCCATGAGGAGAAAAAACAAGAATTTAAAGAATATGTAAAAAAGACAGAAGATGAAGATACACAACTTTTAGATTTACAAAGAAGATATCGCAAAGGTGAGATCGGCGATAATGATTTGACTGAAGAACAAATTGAAGCATTATGTGATTTGTATGACAGGCAAATTATTAGTCTAAAGAAGTCAATAGAAGCTAAACAACAACAAATTACTGAATATAAAAAGGCAAATGGAATATCGTAGAATAAGAATCACAGATAAATGAATCATATCATTTATTTGTGATTTTTTGTCAAAAATATAATCTCTAATACTTGTAACAAAGAAAATTTTATGATATATTATACTCGTGATAAAATATAATCTGAAAGGAAGAAAACTAATGGGTAGAGGAAAGCGATATGAGACAAGTGGAAAACTGAATTACCAAAAAGTAATAGCAGTAATATTAGCATTAGCAGTAATCATCATGTTCATATTTATTATAAAAAATATTTTTAAAGAGCAAAAGAAAATTTCTAAAGATTATGATTATTTTACATTATATGCAGAAAACAAATGGGGAGTAATCAATCAGGATGGAGAAGAAGTAATTCAACCATCATATCAAGAAATGATAGTTATTCCAAATAAAGAAAAGGCTGTTTTTATATGCACATATAATGTAAATGAAGAAGCCGGAACATATCAAACAAAAGCAATAAATAATAAAAATGAAGAAATCCTAACAGGATATGACCAAATAGAAGCATTAGTTAATATTGATAAAAATGAGAATGTATGGTATGAAGAAAATGTATTAAGAGTAAAAAAAGAAAATAAATATGGCTTAATAGATTTAAATGGAAAAGAATTATTACCAATAGAATATGACGAAATTGCAGTATTAGCTGGAATAGAAAATAGTCTTATTATAAAAAAAGATGGAAGAGAAGGACTTGTAAATGATAATGGTAGTATTATAATTGAACCTAAATACACAGAAATAAAAAATTTAGGAGATACATATAAAGAGGGATATATAACAATTGACGAAAATGGAAAATATGGAATTGTTAGTACAACCAAAAAGCAAATATTAGAAAATAAATATGATGAAATTACTCAAACATATTTGAAAGAATATTATTTAGTTAAAGAAAATGGAAAACAAGTATTAATAAATTCAACAGGAACAACATTATTAGAAGATGGATTTGACGACATAAAATCAGTAACTAAAAATGGAATAATATTTGTAAAAAATGATATGTGTGGAGAAATGACAATAAATGGCGAAGTAAAATTGGAACCAAAATATCAAGACTTAAAAGAAACACAAATAGGAATATTTATAGCAAAACAAGATGATAAATATGGAATAATTGATGAAAAAGGAGAAGTAAAAATAGAATTTGATTATGCAGGAATAACATACAGTGAAAAAGCAAAATTATTTTTAGCTGAAAATTCAGAATATCAAACATCAATTATAGATTCAAACTTTAATATAAAAATAACGGGAATATTATCAGAAATAAATACAGAAAAATCATATTTAAGAATGAGAATCAATAATGAATATAAATATTATGATTTTCGTTGTAATGAAAAATCAAATACAGAAGTTTTAAAAGACAATACAATATTTTTAAATAAAAAAGATGGTAAATATGGATATGTAGACAAAAAAGGAAATCAAGTAACAGACTATATTTATGATGATGCAACAGAACAAAATGAATATGGATATGTAGCTGTTAAGAAAAATGGACTTTGGGGTTCATTAGATAAAAATGGAAAAGAAGTAATAACAACAAAATATAATTTAGAAAATAACATTAAAATAGATTTTATAGGAAAATGGCACTTAGGAGAAGACCTTAGCATGAACTATTATTGTGAAAAATAAGGAGAGATGAAAAAAATGGAGCTAAAGACAAAATACCAATATACGTACTTTATATATCCTTACGTAATAAAAGAAAGTAGATATTTAAAATATTTATTACGTTTATTAAAAGATAAAAATTGTAAATTGAGAACATTTAAAAAAGATAAAGATTTAGGCATATATTCTTACTTTTCACATAGAGCAAAAAATTATATGTTTAATAGTTTTTACTTAAGTAAATCAAAATTAGAAAAATTTGAAGAATTACCAGAAGATACAAAAGCCGCAATATTAGCCCAAAATCCATGTACAATATTTGAATATACTATAAAAAAAGATATTCAAGGAAAAACAGAGGATAGAAATGGAATATTTTTCAAGATTCCAAAAATGGAAATAATATGTTTTAATACAGGAATATGTTTTTTATGTATTAAAACTAATATAGAAGACAGTGATAAATTTTCAGATTTATTAAATTTTAATTATAAATTTAGAGATATTAACCAAGAATTTGCTAATATGAATAATTATGATAATATAAGAGTTCAATCAGATTGTTTTGAAGATGTAAAATACTTTAAGGAATTTATAGAAAATTTAACTGGGCCAGTTACGGAATCTATAAAATTAGATATAGACCCAGAAAGATTTTTAACATTTTCATATGCATGTATAGATCAAGAGAGTTGGAATAATACAAATGAATTTGAAAAAATCAGTAATATATATATTAAATTTTTAAACATATTGCCAAGCGATAATAGTGTAGATTATTCAAAAAATAGTATGAAAGTAATATCAAAATGGCAATATGCAAAAATGGGTGTAACAAAGCAAGGCGTAACACTATTTGCGTCAAGTTGTGATATGAATAATTATACGGTATTTCCACACGATTTTGAAGAAAAATATCTATACTCTTACATCTTAGCAATGTATACTAAAATTTATTTGAAAAAAATAAATTTAGAATTTAGACAAAACATAAAAATAAATAAAACGCGTAAAGAATTTATAAACTTTACACAATCACTATGGATAAATGAAATAACAGCAGATGATACAGGTTCTATGTTTTATCAATATTTAAAAGATGTTTTAGAGATAGATCAATTATATGATGATACAAAAAATAAATATGATATTCTATATAAAGAAATGAATATAGAAAAAACAGCTAAAAATAATGTGATTATAACATTAATATTAGTTATAACATTAATAATAAATGCAATAAATATTATATTTTTAGCACGATAATTTGGGGTCGGTCCTATATTGCGCATTTGCTAATTTGGGGTCGGTCCTTTTTTTCGCAAGGAGAGGATAGCTATGAAAATAAGAACAGGAACAGATATTATAGAAATTGAAAGAGTAAAATCTAGTATAGAAGACACAGATGGAAAGTTCTGTGAGAGAGTATATACGAAAAAAGAAATAGAATATTGTGAAAGTAAGAAAATGCAAAAATATCAACATTATGCAGCTAGGTTTGCTGCAAAAGAAGCGGTGTTTAAAGCAATTTCTAAAACTTTAAATGGAAAATATGATATCACATGGAAAGATATTGAAGTATTAAATGATGAAACTGGAAGACCATATATAAAGTTATCAGAGCAATTTGCAAATAAAATAGAAGACATTGATATTAGTATTTCACATTGCAAAGAATATGCAGTTGCTAATGTTGTGATAATAGAAAGAGAGGATTAATATGGAGTTTTTTGATTCACATTCACATTATAATGATGAAAAGTTTGATGAAGATAGAGAAGAAATTATAAAAGATACATATGAATCAGGTATAACTAAATTTGTATGTGCAGGATATAATATTGAATCTTCACTGTTTTCATTAGAGCTAAGTAAAAAATATGATTTTATTTATTCAATTTGTGGGATTTCTCCTAATGATATTCCACAATCTGAAGAAGAATTGTGGAAAGATATTGCTAAAATTACGGAAATAGTTAAAGAAAATAAAAGCAAAAAATTAGTAGCAATTGGTGAAATAGGTTTAGATTATTATTGGAATAAAGAAAATAAAGAATTGCAAAAAGAGGCTTTTGAAAAGCAAATAGATTTAGCAAATGAACTTGAGTTACCAATTGTAATTCATTCACGTGATGCTTCTGTAGATACTATTGAGATGATTAGAACTCACAAGGTCAATAAAGCAGGAATATTTCATTGTTGCCAACCAAATCAAGAAATGGTTAGACAGGCCTTAGAATTGGGATATTATATTTCATTTGCAGGTCCTATAACATTTAAGAATTCTAGAAATGCACCAGATGTTATAAAAATGGTTCCTCTTGATAGGATTTTAATTGAAACAGATAGCCCATACTTGACTCCTGAACCTAACAGAGGAAAAAGAAACGATTGCAGAAATGTTAAATATGTTGCTCAGAAAATTGCTGAACTAAAAAATGTACCAATAGAAGAAATAGCTAAAATTACTTATGACAATGCAAAAAGGATTTTTGAAATTTAGGATGTGAAAATATATGTACGATAATTGGGAACAATTAGAAGCAGATGCTAATCAATGTAGAAAATGTAAATTGTGTCAAAATAGAACAAATGTGGTATTTGGTACAGGAAATAAAAAAGCAGATTTAATGTTTATTGGCGAAGGTCCTGGAGCAGACGAGGACAAGCAAGGAATACCATTTGTAGGAAGAGCTGGAAAATTGATGAATATGGCTTTTGAGGCAATTGGCTTAAAAAGAGAAGAAGTTTATATTGCGAATATAGTAAAATGTAGACCACCAGGAAATAGAAATCCAGAAGATGATGAGGCAACAGTATGTTTAAATTATTTAAGAAATCAAGTTATATTGGTAAAACCTAAAATCGTTGTTTTGCTAGGGAGTGTTGCTTTAAAAAATATTCTTGGTAAAGAATACGGAATTACTGCAAGCAGAGGAAAATGGGTGGAAAAGAGAGGAATATGGTATATGCCTACTTGGCATCCAGCAGCTCTTTTGAGAGATGAGAACAAAAAGATTGATTTTATTATGGATTTAAAAGAAGTTATGAGTAGATATGAACTATACTCAGAGGTCGAAATAATTGACTAAGATTTGAAAAAAATGTACAATATCTTATGAAGTATACGAAAAGGAATAGAAAAATGGAAGAAATATTAAATAAGGCAAATTATTGCTTAAATTGTCCTGTAAAGCCATGTTCAAATAAAGGGTGTCCATTAGGAAATAATATACCAGGATTTATAAAAGCAATAAAAGAAGAAGATTATAAAAAAGCATATGAAATATTATCTGAAACAACAGTATTAGAAGCTGTATGTGGAAGGATTTGTCCTCATACTAAACAATGCCAAGGTTCATGTGTAAGAGGTATAAAATCAACTCCAGTAAGTATTGGAGATATGGAAGCATTTATTGGAGATCTTTCAATAAAAGAAAATTATAAAATAGCTGAAATTAATAAACAAAATCAAAATAAAAAAATAGCAATTGTTGGTGGAGGACCAGCAGGTATTACGGCTGCAGCCTTTTTATTAAGAAATGGGTATCGAGTTACATTATATGAAAAATATAATTACTTAGGTGGGCTTTTAGTTCATGGAATACCAGAGTTTAGGCTTTCTAAAGAAGTTGTTAAACAAACAATTCAAAAAGTAATTGATTTAGGATTAGAAGTTAAATATAATCAAGAATTAGGAAAAAATATTACTTTAGAAGAATTAGAAAATAAATATGATGCAATATTTCTTGCATTTGGAGCTAATATTACAACAAAAATGGGAGTTGAAGGCGAAGAATTAAAAGGAGTATATGGTGGAAATCAATTATTGGAACATAATGCACATCCAGATTATCAAAATAAAAAAGTTGCTGTAATAGGTGGCGGAAATGTTGCAATAGATTGTGCAAGGACTATTAAAAGGCTAGGGGCACAAGAGGTTAAGGTTATTTATAGAAGGGCAGAAGAACAAATGCCAGCAGAAGTAAAAGAAATTCAAGAGGCTAAAGAAGAGGAAATAGAATTCTTATTTCAAAACAATATTGTAAAAATATTAGGAAAAGATAAAGTGGAACAAGTTGAATTGATTAAAACTGAATTAGTTCAAAAAGAAGGAGAAACAAGAAAAGTACCAGTAAATATTCCACAAAGCAATTATATTATAGATATAGATTATATAATAATGGCATTAGGATCAAAACCAGATGAGTTTGTAAATAAATTGGGATTAGAACTAAATAAATGGGGATATTTACAAATAAATGAGAAAAATCAAACTTCAAATTATAAAGTTTTTGCAGGTGGAGATATAGCAGGAACTAAAGGAACTGTTGCCTGGGCAGCACGCTCTGGAAGAGATGCAGCATACTCAATAATGGAATATTTAAAATAAATAAAAGTCGGCTAGTTTAATGCCGACTTTTGAAGTTCTTTTGTATGATATCATTTGTATAATATCTTTAGTATAATTATCATTTGTAAAATTCATTAGTATGCTTGTCTTTTGTAAAGTCATTAGTAAAATTGACTTTTGTATACTAAAATCTTTTGTTAATTATGTATTTTTTCTCCTGTTACGAAGTTTTTTAGTGCTCTGAACCAAGAACCAAATTTACTTGGTTGTTTTAATTCAAGAGCAGTTTCGATGCCACCGTTTTCAAGTACGTTAGATTTATGTTCTAATTGAGACATCTTTTCAGTATAGTAATCATCAAAGAAAGTATAACCGTCTGTAATACCAATTAACTCTCTGAAATGTTCTAATTTTCTTCTATAATTATCAAGTTCTTCTAAATTATTGATTTTATGAAAAGCTTTATCAAAATAATTTTTAATAATTAAATTTTGAGTTTTTATAAAATATTCAGAAACTTTTAATTTGCAATTTTCTGTTTTGCTAACCAATTTATCAACAGTTTTATTTCTTTCATCATATGCAGAAGATTTATTATTTAATTTAATAATATTTTCTTCTAAATCTAGAATATCGTCAATGCAACGTTCTACTTCATCATAAGTTTTTTCAGATGTTAGATTTATAAAAGTGTTTTTAAATTTATCATTACTTGTAAATGTACTATCAAATAAAACCGTTTCACCTGTTATATATGCCATTTGTTCAATCAAATTACATTCCAATGGATAATATGAGGGACTAATGGTTCTAAAAGAAATACCAAAATATTTAACATAATCTTTTTCTATTCCAATAACTTTTGAAGTGATGTATTGAACTGCAGCTTCATTTAATCCCATACCAACGATTTTAAAATTGTCAAAATTACATAATCCCATTCTTAAAAGATTATTTTTTTTATCTTTAACTTCTTGAATATAGTGAACACATTCATGAATTGCAAATTCTTCTAAATCATCAAAAGCAATTTTTTCATTAAAATATATAGATGTATTTTTATAAAAGTAGTTAGCTTCAGCCATTCCCTCTGGCATTATAGCTCTATACATACTTAATCTAGAAAGTTTGGCAAACAAATCACTTTCATTGAAACAAAGTTCAGGAAATGTGTCACAAAGCTTTGTAGCAATATTGTGTGCGATTCGATTTACAGACATTGTATCTAGTATGTCGACTACTCTAATTCCATCTTTTCGTAAATCAGATTCGACGCTCATTGTATCCTCCATCTTTTGACTTATTCTATAAAAATTCGTCAAATTTATTATACAATAATTTGACAAAAAAGTGTATTACAATTTCATGACATTTATATTACAAAAATATTACAAAAAAATAAAAAGCCCTGGTTGTCCAGAACTTTTATATTAATCTTGTTCGACTTCTTTAAAAATATCGTCTTGGAAAAATTCAGTCAATGTGATACCAAAACCTTCGCAGATGTGAAGCAAAGTATCTAACTTTATTAATTCTGTTCTTTTACTCATAAAAGCTGCTAAAGTTGACATTGGTACCCCTGAAGCTTTGAATAATCCCCAAAGGCTCATTCCTTTTTGCTTTTGATAAAATTTAATTCTATCTCTTACAGCATCAGATAAGTACATAAAAATCACCTCTTTACTATTGGTATATCCAAAGTATAGCAAGAAAATTCAGAAAAATACTGCATTTGAATGGAGGTGCAAGTAATAATAAGAATAAAATACGAAAAAGCTGAATAAGATTTATTATAATGAGGTGAAAACAATGATATTTGTGTTTAATAAGGATAGAATTAAAACATATTTAGTTTCTATGTTAACTGTAGCAATGTTAATAATATTTTCTAATATAGGAAATATTAAATCAATTCAAACTTCATCAGTACCAAAATATTTACCAATTTATAATGTAAAAACAGATGAGAAGAAAATTGCATTTACAATGAATTGTGCATGGAATGCTGCTGATATAGATAGTATATTAGAGACACTAAAAAATAATAATGTACATATAACCTTTTTTATGGTAGGAGATTGGGTAGACAAATATCCTGAGGCAGTAAAAAAGATAAATGAGGCAGGGCATGAAATAGGAAGTCACAGTAACACACATCCACACGTGAATAAATTATCTGCTGAAAAAAATTTAGAAGAAATAAATTTAAGTGTAGCTAAAATTCAAAAAATAACAGGACAGAAAGCTAATATTTATAGAGCACCATATGGAGAATATAACAATACAGTAATAAAAACAGCTGAAGAAAACGGATATTATACAATTCAATGGAATTTAGATACATTAGACTATAAAGGATTAACAGGAGAACAAATGTGGAATAGATTAAAAAATAAATTAGAAAATGGAGCAATAATATTAAGTCATAATGGCACAAAGCATACAGCAGACAGTCTAGATATGTTAATAAAAAACATAAAATCAAAAGGATATGAAATTATAACAGTTTCACAATTGATATATAAAGATAATTATATAATCAATGGTAATGGAACACAGATTCATGAATAAAACCAATTATTATGGAAAAACTTACAGTATAGGGAGATCGGTATGCCATTAGTTGGAATTATTGCAAAGAAAAAAGATATTCAAGCAATTAAAAAAGAATTAAAACATTGTGAAATTGAAATTATAGAAATAACACCCAAAAGTGTTCAAAATATAAAAAATATAAATTTTGAGGAAATTATAATAAATGAAGATATAATTTTAAATGAATTTGAATATCAATATATGAGAGAGATTTTGTCAAAAACAAAATATTTAATTATAAATTGCGATATAGAAATTGACATGTTAAAAAAGATTAAATTAGAAAATCCAATTAAAACAATAACATATGGATTTAACTCTAAAGCTACAATTACAATTTCTAGTGTAAAAGATGAGAAAATATTAGTGTGTTTACAAAGAGATATCCAAAAAGTTGATGGAAAGATAATAGAAGCACAAGAAAAAATAATATATTTAAATGATTCAAAAAGCAATAAAATATATAATGAATTAGTTGTTTTTATTGTAAAAGAGTTGCATAATTTATAAAAAATTGTACTAAAACATTAATATTTGGGCAAAAAGTTAAAAAAAATTAGAAAAAATTAACTTTTTATGTAGACAAATCCAAAAAAGTGTAGTATAATTAAAAATGTAGAAAATTTTAAAAAAGAAAAACAGGACGAGAAATTTACGATTGATAAAAAAGAAAGATAGGGAGGAAATAAAATTGGATACAAATTATTTAGAAAACAACTACTTAACATTAGTAGGAAAGGTTACAGGCGAAAAAAAATTTAGCCATGAAATTTACGGAGAGAAATTTTACACATTTAACTTATCAATACCACGTTTAAGTGGAAATGCAGACATCATACCAATAACAATATCAGAAAGATTAATTACTGATGAAATGTTAACAGAAGGTAACAAATTATTAATTAAAGGACAATTCAGATCATACAATAGTTATGAAAATGAAAGAAACAAATTAATTTTAACAGTGTTTGCAAAAGACGTTGAAGAAATTAAAGAGGCTGAAGAACAAGAGGAAAGTGACATATTAAAAAAAGATGAAACAACAAACGAAGTTGTACTTATTGGTTTTGTATGTAAAAAACCAATTTACAGACAAACACCATTTGGAAGAGAAATTGCAGATTTATTATTAGCAGTAAACAGAGCTTATAACAAATCAGATTATATCCCAACAATAGCATGGGGAAGAAATGCAAGATTCTGCCAAAACTTAGAAGTTGGAGCTCAAGTAAAAATTATAGGAAGAGTTCAATCAAGACAATATGAAAAGAAATATGAAGATGGAACATCAGAAATGAAAGTAGCTTATGAAGTTTCAATTTGTAGCTTAGAATTAATCAATGAAGAAGGTAACGAAAAGAAAGAAGAAACAGAAAATCAAGAAGCTGTTTAATATAAATTAAAATCCAAAAAGTCTAGCCTTTTTGGATTTTTTTTGTTATAATTGAAAATATGATTAAAACAAGGAGGGTACATATGAAAAAGAAAAAAATTATATTTGAAATAATGGCTATAATATTAATTGCAATATTTTGTATTAGTATATCGCCAAAAACTTTACAAAATGATACTTTTTATACAATAAAAATTGGGGAACATATTATTCAGAACAAAGGGATAGATATGAAAGATCCATTCTCATGGCATGAAGGATTAGAATATACATATCCACATTGGTTATATGATGTCATTATATATGAAATCTATTCAATAGGCGGAATGACAGGAATATATATATCAACATGTGTATTTGCTGTAATTCTAGGGATTGCTATATTTGAAAGTAATTCAAAATTAGTCAAAAACAAATCGGTTTCATTTTTTATGACATTAGTAGTAATGTGTTTATTAAAAGATTATATTGCAGCAAGAGCACAATTAGTAACATTTATATTATTTATTATTCAAATCTTTTTTATAGAAAAATTAGTGGAAACAAGCCAAAAGAAATATGGAATAGTTCTTATATTAATATCTATTTTAATAGCAAATCTGCATGTTGCAGTATGGCCATTCATGTTTGTACTATATTTACCATATATTGCAGAATATATAATTGCAGTTATTGAAGAAAAAATTGCAAAAAAATATAAAAAACAAGTAAGAGAAAATTATAAAATTTCAATTGTAAAAAGAGATGGAACTAAATATTTAATAATAGTAATGATTATTTGTGCATTTACAGGATTTTTAACTCCATTAGGAACAACTCCATACACATATTTGATAAAAACAATGCAAGGAAATACAACTCAAAATATAAATGAACATTTACCAATGACATTAATAAATAATGAATCAATTTTATGTATCTTAATTGTTTTTATAGCAATTTTGACATTCACAAAGACCAAAATAAGATTAACTGATTTATTTATGATTTGTGGTTTAGGATTGTTGATGTTATATTCAAAAAGACAATCAACAATGTTTGCAATAATTGGTTCTTTGACATTTAATAGATTACTATATGGCTGGATGGAATCAGAAGGTGAAGATGTGGATGATAAATTAATTTCTTTATTTACAACTTTATTTGGAGGAATTATAATATCTTCATTAACAATAATATTAAGTTTATATTTTATAAAACCTAAGTTAAAAGCACAATATATAGATTCAAATACATATCCTGTAGAAATGAGTGATTATATTTTAGAATATTTTGAAGAAAATAATATAGAGCTAAAAGATGTCAGATTGTATAATGAATATAATTATGGAAGTTATTTGCTATATAGAGGAATTCCGGTATTTATAGATTCTAGGTGTGATTTATATGCACCAGAATATAATGGTGGAAGAGATATCTTTATGGACTTTATAAAGAGTTCTAATTTGAGTATATGGTTTGAAAGCACATTTAAAAAATATGATATTAATTATGTGATATTATATAAAGATTCTAAAATGAATATGATAATTAAAGAAGCTAATTTGGAAGGATATAAATTATTAAAACAAGATTCAAAATTTGTATTTTATAAAATAGAAAAGTAATAAAAAGGGTGAAAAAATGAAGTATATAGTAGAAGAAAGCGGAAAAAGACTTGATGCATATATTACTAGTATAGATTCAGAAATTACTAGAACAGCAGCGCAAAGATTGATTGAACAAGGAAATATATTAGTTAATGGAGAGAAAAAGAAAACTGCATATAAAGTTTCAAATGGAGACATCATAACAATAGAAAAAGAAGAACCTAAAGAAATTGAATTAAAGGCACAAAATATACCTATTGATATCATATATGAAGATGATGACATAATAGTAGTAAATAAACCTAAAGGAATGGTTGTACATCCTGCAAACGGGAATCCAGATGGAACATTAGTAAATGCAATTATGGCAATTTGCAAAGACAGTTTGTCAGGAATTGGCGGAGAAATTAGACCAGGAATTGTGCATAGATTGGATAAAGATACATCAGGATTATTAATAGTTGCAAAAAATGATAAGGCACATGTTAATATGAGTGAACAAATAAAAAATCATGAAGTAAAGAAAACTTATATTGCACTTGTTAGAGGTGTTGTAAAGGAAAATGAGGCAACAATAGATATGCCAATAGGCAGAAGTACTTCTGACAGAAAAAAGATGGCAGTAATAAAGACTGGCAGGAATGCAGTAACACATATAAAAGTTTTAAAAAGATACAATAAATACACATTATTACAAGTAAATATAGAAACAGGCAGAACTCATCAAATTCGTGTTCACCTATCTCATATAGGATATCCTATAGTTGGAGATTATACATATTCTAATGGAAAAAATGAATTTGGAGTTGTAGGTCAATGTTTGCATGCTAAATGTTTAGAATTTAAACATCCTATCACAGGTGCAGAAATGAAATTAGAAGCACCATTACCTAAATATTTTGAAGAAATAATACAAAAATTAGATAATGAATAAATTGAATCCGGCAAGAGAACCTTGCCGGAGAAATCTATATAAAGCCTTTTAGAAAAGTAAAAGGAATTAATATATAATATGTAATAATTGAATAAATATTACCATAATTAGGAGGAAAAAATGGAAGAAAGATTGCAAAAATATTTAGCACAATGTGGTGTAGCTTCAAGAAGAAAATGTGAAGAATTAATTTTGCAAGGAAGAGTTCAAGTTAATGGGGTTACAGTTACAGAACTTGGAACTAAAATTAATCCAGAAAAAGACAAAATTAAATTTGATGGAAAAGATATAAAACAAGCAAAAAAATTAGTCTATATCTTATTAAATAAACCAATTGGATATGTTACAACAGCTGATGATCAATTTGGAAGAGATACTGTTTTAGACTTAGTTAAGGTTAAAGAAAGAATTGTGCCTGTTGGAAGATTAGATATGTATACATCAGGAGCTTTAATATTAACTAATGATGGTGATTTTGTATATCAAGTAACACATCCAAAACATGAAATCGAAAAAACTTATACAGTTACTATAAAAGGAATTGTTCAAAATAGTGAAGTCGAGCAATTGAGAAACGGAATTAAAATAGATGATTATATAACTAAACCAGCACGAGTTAAAATTCTAAAAACTGATACAGAAAAAGATATTTCAAGATTAGAAATAACTATTCATGAGGGGAAAAATCGTCAAGTTAGAAAAATGTGTGAAGCAGTTGGAAGAAAGGTTCTTGCTTTACATAGAAGTAAAATTGGAGGAATAGGAGTTAAAGATATAGAACTTGGAAAATGGAGATATTTGACAGCAAATGAAGTACAACAAATATTAAAAAATAGTTGAAAATTATAAAGATAAAATATATAATAGAAAGTGAACAAAAGAAAAAGGAGCAGAAATATGAAAGTTGAAAAGGGACAAATTGTTGATGGAAAAGTCACTGGAATAAAGCCATATGGAGCCTTTATAAAAATGGACAATGGAGAAGATGGGCTTATTTATATAGAAGATTTATCTGTTGTAAGAATAAAATCGCCTGAGGAAAGACTAAAGGTTGGACAAAAAGTAAAATGTATGGTAAAATACATAGATGAAAAAACAGGCAAAATTAATTTATCATATAAAAGCTGTTTAGGAACATGGGAAGAAAATGTAAGTAACTTTAAAGAAGGAATGACTGTAAAAGGAATTGTAAGAGATACAGAAAAGAACAAAAACGGTGTATTTATAGAATTAACACCAAATTTAGTAGGAATGACAGAATATACTGAAGATTTAAAATATGGTCAGACTATAGATGTATGCATAAAAAAAATAATTCCAGATAAGAAGAAGGTAAAATTGACCATAGTATAATAATTTTATAAGATATTGTAGAAAATTCTAATAATATCAAGAGGAGGTAAAAGAAATGGTTGAAGATAACCAAATCAAAGCACAAGTATCACCATTTGCAATAAGAGAAGGAGAAATAAAAACATTTGATGGAAAAGATGGATATGTTTCAATGAATCAAATAATACATAAAATAAACATAGGACATATTACAGATATTCATTTTGCAATATTAGAGTTAGTAAATGAATTTGAATTTATAACATCAAGACAAATATATCAAATGTTAGAATGGAAGGGAATAGATCCAAAGTCACAAGACAAGCTAAACAATAAATTAGACCAATTAGTAAAATCAAAAATATTAACAAGATATTATTTTACATCAGAAGAAGGAAAAGGAATTTATAGAATATATTGTCTTGAAAAAATGGGAAAATATTTATTGACCTCAAAAGAGATAGAATGTAAGTGGCAACAAACAGATAATGTAAAACCAGTTGCAATGATAAAAAAGAGATTAGCAGGAAATCAAACAATAATTGCATATCTTAGAAAAGTAAAAGCATTTGATAGTTATGTTGTAAAACCAGCATTAACAGCAAAAATATCAGGAAAAATCTTTAAGGCAACAGGAGGTTCTGTAAAATTAACAAAAAACAATAAATCAATTACATTTTTGTTTGAAGTAATTAGAAGAGAAAGTGACTGGGAAAAGAAATTAGCTGATAAAATGGCAATGTATAAAGAGTTTTATGAAAATTTTGTACCAGGAGATTCCGGATTTTCAGCAATGCCACAATTAATTTTTGTTTGTGAGGATGACAGACATACTGCTGAAGTATTTAAAGAAATTGTAAAAAATAAATTAGAGATTCCACAAATCAAATCATATTTTACAACAGATTTAAGACAAAATAATGATACATTAGAAAATACTTTAATTGAATTTAAGATAGACGAAACAACAAAAAAATACAAAATGTTTAATGTTGAAGCCAAAATATTAGGCATATAGATAGAAGATAGGGGATAAAGATGTTTGGACACAGATCAGATGGAAAAAAGATAAAAAAATTAACACCAATATTTAAAATTATGCCTTGTGTAATGTTAGATAGAGCAGATTCACAAGTCTACTTTAAACAAGACATAGCTTTAAAACATTTGGATGAATACATTGATAGAAAAGCAGAAGAAGGAATAAGACTTTCTTATATGAATATTATATATGCTGCTATTGTAAGAATAATTGGAGAAAGACCAAGATTAAATAGATTTGCAATGAATGGAGCATTATATCAAAGGAATAAAATATATGTATCTCTTGTAATAAAAAAGAGTCTTACAGATGATGGTGTGGAGACACCACTAAAATTAAAATTTAATGGTGATGAAAATATATTTGAAATAAAAGAAAAATTAGATGCGACAATAGAGAAAAACAAGGATGTTGAAGCAGCTAATAAAACAGATAAATTGGTTTCAATATTGAGTGCTATTCCAAGTGGCTTAATACGAGCAATAGTTAAATTTTTAATGTTTTTAGACAAGCATGGAATTATGCCAAAGAAGATAATAGAAGCAAGTCCATTCCATACGAGTGTATTTTTAACAAATGTAGGTTCATTAGGAATTGATAGTATATATCATCATATTTATAATTTTGGTACTACTAGTATGTTTTTTTCTATGGGAAAAAAGAAAAAGAGTTATATATATGAAGATGAAGAGTTTAAGGAAGAAAAATGTATAACACTAGCTTTTGTTGGTGATGAGAGAATTTGTGATGGATATTATTATGCATCATCATTTAAACTTTTATCAAAATATTTAAAGAAACCAGAACTTTTAGAAGAAAACGGAGAAGTTGAAAAAGAATTGGTATAAATTATATAAAATGTCAAAATTACAGCAGGTTCTAAAATTAAATGCAAAATGCCAAAATAATTCAAAAAAATTCAATAAAGTTGTTGACTTTATTCTACAAATGTGTTATTATAATTAGGTGTTAAGAAATGGGTCAGTAGCTCAGTTGGATAGAGTACGGGCCTTCTAAGCCTGGGGTCGGAGGTTCGAACCCTCTCTGGCTCACCATATAACACAAAACACTTATGTTGAGGCATAGGTGTTTTTTTTATTGACTTGGCGATATTAAACAATAGATTTCATACGGAAAATTAAGCTAAAAAGAGAGTTCATTTCAGCAAATGACTCTCTAATATTTTTTATTCTTCCCAAAAAGCTTTATAAGTTCTATAAGCAGTATAAACATCAAATTTACTTGTAACTTCATAAGGAGCGTGCATTGAAAGAACTGGAACACCACAATCAATAACATCAACACCCTTATTAGCTAGGATATATGCGATAGTACCACCACCGCCAACATCAACTTTACCAAGTTCAGAAATTTGATATCTAATATCATTTTTCTCTAAAACTCTTCTAATCCATGCAACAAATTCTGCATTAGCATCAGAAGCACCAGATTTTCCACGAGCACCTGTATATTTGTTAAGACCAATACCACGTCCTAGGAAAGCTGCATTATTTCTATCAGAAACACTTGCATAAAGTGGATCATAACCTGCATCAACATCAGCAGATAACATTCTAGAGAAACAGAATACCTTATCTAATAAGTTAGGTCTATTTTCTCCAGTTTTGTTCAATAATTCAGAAATGAAATAATCAAACATATGAGATTCCATACCTGTATTACCCATGCTACCGATTTCTTCTTTATCAGATAATATACAAACAGCAGTTGTTTTAATATTTTCCAAAGTCATCAAAGCAGATAAAGATGTGTAAGCACATATTTTATCATCTTGACCATAAGCTGCAACCATGCTTCCATCAAAACCTAAAGAACGAGCTTTGAAAGCTGGAACAACTTCAATTTCTGAACTCAAGAAATCAGCTTCTGTAATATTATATTTTTGATTCAAAATATTTAAAATATTCAATTTAACTTTTTCAGCACATTTTTCATCATCATATGGAATGCTTCCAAGTAAGATAGCTAAATCTTCACCATCAATACCATTTTTTAATTTTTTCTCCATTTGATCTTGAGCTAAATGAGGTAATAAATCAGAAATTGTGAAAATTGGATCATTATCATCTTCGCCAATATTTATTGTGATTCTTTCACCATTAGCTTTTACAATAACTCCATGTAAACTTAATGGAATTGTTGTCCATTGATATTTTTTAATTCCACCATAATAATGAGTCTTAAAATATGCGAATCCAGAATCTTCATATAATGGATTTGGTTTTAAATCAAGTCTTGGAGAATCTATGTGAGCTCCAACAATTTGTAAACCATTTTCTAATTTATCAGTTCCAATAACAGCTAAGTACATACTTTTTTCTCTATTAATAAAATAAACTTTATCACCAGGATTTAGTGTTTCATAACTAGCTAAATCTCTAAAACCATTAGCTTCAGCAATTGCTTTAGATGTAACAACAGCTTCTCTTTCTGTTTTTGATTTATTCATAAAGTTCATGTAATTATTACAATATGAATAAATAGCTTCTTTTTCACGAGTGTCAATACTTGACCATCCAACTTCTTTTTTGTTAAAAAGTTTTTCTTCCATTTTATATCTTCCTTTCTTATGTGTTATTTTTTATTGTAGTATATCACTTTATGTTTTATTTTTCCATAGATTATTTAAAATATTCCTAAAATGTCAGAAAAATATCTGTCCCCCAATTGACACTTTGTCAAAAAAAACACCGACACCAAATTGACAACAAATTGTCAGCATAAAATAAAAAAAAGTGGAAAAAATATGGCAAAAAGGAGGAAAAAAGTATGGAATCTTTATGGATAAAAACTACGAAAAATAATGAAATTTTTGAACAATTAAATGATACAAAAAAAGTGGATGTATGTGTAATTGGAGGAGGATTATTTGGGCTTACAACAGCATATTATTTGACTAAAAATAATATAAATACTATTGTTTTAGAAAAAGGGAGAATTGGAGAGAAGGTTAGTGGAAATACAACTGGAAAAATAACTAGTCAACATGATTTGTTCTATGCCTATTTAGTTGATGATTATGGATATGATTATGCTCAAAAATATTTAGAGGCTAATGAGCAGGCAATAGAGAATATTAAAAAAATTGTAAATGATGAACAGATTGATTGTGATTTTTCTGAAGAGAAGTCATATGTGTATACAACAGTGGAAGATGAAGTTCCAGAGATAGAAAAAGAGGCAGAGGTTGTTAATAAATTAGGAAAAAATGCTAAGTTGGTTTCAAATATTGATTTGCCTATGAAGATAAAGGCAGCTATTGAGTTTGATGGGCAAGCTCAATTTCATCCAAGAAAATATATGTTGGGATTGGCTAATGTGATATCAAAACAGAATAAGATTTATGAAAATACAACTGTAGTGGATGTGGAAAAAGATAGAGAGGGTTATAAAATTTCTACAGATACAGGAAATGATGTATATGCAAAACATGTTGTTATAGCAACTCATTTTCCAATTGTAAATGCACCTGGTTTTTATTTTGCAAAAATGTATCAATCTACTTCATATTTAATTGCAATTGAGACTAAAAGCAAATTGCCAAAGGGAATGTATATTAATGTTAAAGAGCCAACATATTCGTTTAGAACGGCATTATATGACGGAAAAGAAATTTTGTTAATAGGTGGTGTTGGAAATAAAACTGGTGAGCCTATAACTAATGAATTTCATTATAATGAGTTGAAAAAGAAAGCAAAGGAATTGTACCCAGATTGTAGGGTGTTATTTAAATGGGATACAAGAGATTGTATTAGTTTAGATAAAATTCCTTATATTGGGGAATTTTCAAATTTGATGAAAAATATATATGTAGGGACAGGGTTTAAAAAATGGGGAATGACTTTTTCAAATGTAGCAGCTACTATAGTAACTGATAAAATATTAGGAAAAGAAAATAAGTTTTCAGATGTATTTTCTGCTACAAGGGTAAAGCCAATAAAAAATAGATGGGAAGTCCAAAACATGTTGAAACAAACTGTTAATTCAATTGCCTTTAATAAATTTAAAATAGAACCATATAGCATAGATCAAATAGAAAGTGATAATGCTGCAATTTTAGAAATAAATGGTGAAAATGTTGGAGTTTATAAGGATATAACAGGAAAAATATATGCAGTAAAACCGAATTGTTCACATTTAGGATGCTTACTTTCATGGAATAATGCAGATAAAACCTGGGACTGTCCATGTCATGGAAGTAGATTTGACTATATGGGAAGAAATATTTATGAACCAGCAATAAAAGACCTAGAAATTAAAGAAATTTGAGCCAAATAACACATTTATGAAACAAATATGTTATAATATAGTTAGATTCCGAATCGGAGGGATAATTATGAAGTTATTAGAAACAATGTATACAAAAATTACAAAAGTAATTAATAAAGTATTATCAAGATTTATAATTCCAGATAAACAGTATCAAAACATTAAGGATTTGAATGTAGATGAAATAATGGAATTAAAAAGTAAATATGGAATAGGCGGAGTGATTTTAGATATAGATGGAACAATAAGAGAAAACTTTGAGGATGTTGATTATAGAAATATTAAGTGGATAATAAGGTTAAAAAAAGAATTTAAAGTATGTATGGTTTCTAATGGAAGAGATGAGAATATAAAAAAATTGGCAGATAGAATAGGAATTAACTATTTTTCACATTCGTTCAAACCAATGAAAAGAGCTTTTATTAAGGCTTCAAACTCTATGGGGCTTGATCCTGAAAATGTGCTAGTTATAGGAGATGAATATTTTGCAGATGTTTTTGGGGCACAAAGAAGTACAATGTGGGCGGCTTCTATTGATCAAAAAGCTTTTAGAAATAAAATGAAATGTAATAATAAAGAAATAGAGAATAAAAACAAAAATGTACAAAACCTAAACCAAACTATAAATGAAAGGTAAAAAACAAAATATTGGAAATTTGTAAAAAATATTTACAAAAAAAAATGAATTTGCTATAATAAAATTGTATTATTAAACGAAGGAGAATTATAATGGAATACGAAAAAACAGATGAAGATATTAAGTATAGAACCGCTTGTGAAAATGTAAAAAAAATAGTAAATGCAATAAAATCTTTAAAAATAAAGTATTACCTTGATTTTTCGAAAATTTCAGAAGAAGATGAAATGAGATTTAAACAATTGGAATCTAACTTAGATAAAATTTCAGAAGAAAACAATTTAGATGGACTAAAAACTGAATTAATGAGTGAAGTAGTAGCTAAATATGAAAAAAGAGATATAAAGGAAGGAAGACCTAGATTTATAGATGATAAATTGATGGCATGTTATGGGGCTATTGATGTACAACAAAAAGTTTTATCAGAAGGAAAGATAAAAAAAGCTATAAAATGCCAACAATTGTTAGATAAATATATAAATGAACTAGACTCTATGACATACAAAGACTTAATTGTAAATTATAAAAGAGAAAAGTTCGGAGAACTAATTAGAAGTAAAGAGGCTGTTCATGAAAATAATGAACAATGGAGTACAAGGTTACAAGATTTTTGTATAAATTATTCAGCATCTGCTAGAAAAGAGGCAACAGAACAAATAGAAAATGCAAAGGAAAATACAATTAGTTTATTTTCTAATGGAAATACAGAAGAGATTGAAATAGGATAACATAGGAGGAAAAAGTGAATAGAGAATATGAAGAAGCTTTTACCGAAATAGATGAAATATTTAAAATAATGCCAATAGACTTATTAAGTAAAATACCGGCACAATTTAGGCAGATTATTTCAGAAAATAAGGCGAGAGATTATGATGTTAAAATTCAAGAACCGTTAGATGAGAAAAACTTGAAAAAAGAGACTGTTGTTATATTAGGATTAATATACAGAGATTTTTTAGCAAGCCCAGAAGAAAGAGATGAATTGCAAAAGAAAGATGCTGAAGAATTACAAAGATTAGAACAAGAAATGCAACAACAATATAATATGGAAAATGTATTTCAAAATAGAAAAAATAAATATCAAGAGGCTTTTCAAGAGCAGACAGATTTAGTTGTTTATAAAGAAGAAGGGTTCTTAAGAAAGTTTTTCAATATGATAAAAAATTTATTTAAGAAAAAATAATAAAAAATGTCGAAAATCATTGACTTATACAAATCTTTTTGCTAAAATAACAGCATAAATCATATATTTATATGTTTTATAATCCGTTTATTGAACTAGATAGATTGCTTTAAAAACCAGTTATCTAGTTCTCTTTTTTTTGCCTTAAAATTGTTTACAATTAAAAAAATTAAATATATAATTTGAGGCAAGGAGGAAAAGAAGATGGGAAAATTATTTGTAATAGATGGAACAGATGGAAGTGGAAAACAAACACAATTTGCAAAATTAGAAGAGAGATTAACAAAAGATGGAATAGATTATAAAACGGTAAGTTTTCCAAATTATGATTCACCAAGTTCTTCATTAGTAAAAATGTATTTATCAGGAGAATTTGGAAAAAATGCAAAAGACGTTAGTCCATATATAGCTTCTAGTTTTTACGCAGCAGATAGATATGCAACATTTAAAACAGGATATAAAGAATATTATGACAATGGAGGAATTATATTAGCAGACAGATATACAACAGCTAATATGGTTCATCAAGCAGGAAAAATTGCAGATAAAACAGAAAGAAAAAAATTTTTAGATTGGTTATGTGATTTTGAATTTAATATGTATGGATTACCAGTTCCAACAGAAGTATTTTTCTTAAATATGCCAGTTGAAAAATCTTTAGAATTAATAAAAAACAGAGAAAATAAATTTACACATCAAGCACAAAAAGATATACATGAGAGTGATCCAAATCACTTAATTGATGCATATCATGCAGCTTGTGATGTTGCTAAAGAGTATAATTGGTTTGAAATCCATTGCATGAAAGATGGTGAATTAAGAGGAATAGAAGATATTCATGAAGAGATATATAATGAAGTAAAAAAACATATTTAATAGCAAAAATGAAATAACGAGAAAAAACGAGCAAAAAAGAGCAAAATAATGCAAAAATATTCAAAACACGAAAACAAATTGCCTTAATTTGACTTCCAAAAGCTAGGAAAAGCAAAAATTAGATTTGAAAAATTTCCTGAATTTGGTATAATAAATATCGATGGTGCATTATTCTAGTCGTACTATTTATTGCGAGGGTGGGGCTAAAAATCCACTAAAGGGCATACCGATGAAACTTCTTGTTTGTGCGCGAACTGCCAGGTTTGTGTGTGAGTAGGAAGGAAGAGGTATGGGAATTATATAATGGCATATATAAAACTCCCATGTTTCGTTGAGACTTAAATTGCATTTTAAGTATAACCTATGTTGAGTGCCAAGACACAAAATACATAGCGTAGCCTGTCTTGAGTGAATGTATTGGGATTGTAATACTATGAAATTACATTTGCAAAAAAGACTAATAATAAATCAAGTATGTTAAGGAAAACTTCTAGAATGTTTGCTTTAAAAAGCATGGAAATCTGAGGATTAAGGTACGGACTTAAGTGGCGATCTAGTGTCTTCTGAAATATGTAGATGTTCTTTTAAATGGAAACAGCTATGTAGTAATACATAGTAAGGAATAGAGAAATTCAACTAGACCTAAACCGTAAAATTTACTTAGGTTTTACCATCTTGATTTGAATAAAATATAGAGCGACCTATGGTCGCCTTTTGTTTACAAAAAGGAGAAAGATAAAATGGCAAAAAAGAAAGAAAAAGAACACTCGAAATGGGAATGGTTTATTGAAGTATGTATAATAACATTTATTTTATCTATTTGTTTTTCATACATATCAACAAATGGAGTGTCACACTTAAATTTAGTTGCATCAATATTTATATTAATTGCTGTAATAGCTATAGGAATTATATTTGATATTATAGGAGTTGCAGTAACAGTAGCAAATGAGCATGAATTTCATGCTAAGGCAACAAAAAAAGTATATGGTGCTAAAACATCATTAAAATTAATAAAAAATGCTTCTAAAGTAGCTAATATTTGTGCTGACGTAATAGGAGATATCTGTGGGGTATTAAGTGGTGCAATAAGTGCAATGATAGCTGCTAAAATTGCAGAAAAAACTGGTGCAAATTTGCAATTTGTTATTAGTGCATTAGTTGCGTCATTAACTGTTGGAGGAAAGGCTTTAGGAAAAGATGTTGCTAATAAAAACTCTACAAAAATTGTTCATTTTGTTGGAACAATATTGAATAAAATATAGGGGCTTTTTTATAGCCCCTTATAATATTAACTAAAAAATTTTATTCACCTGGTTCTATACCTTCGTTTTGAAGAGATTGATTTTCATTAATTTTAGTTTCATAGTATTCAGTAAGATATTTAGTAAAAATCTGTTTACAAGATTTAGCATATTCAAAATCATTATCCTTATTATATTTTTTATATTCATTTAAAGCTCTATAATAAGATAGTCCAGAGTTAATTGCTATACCAAGTTCTGGTTTATGTGAAAATGAATTTTCACTATTTGATGCAACTTCTTCATCTTCTGGGTAAACATTAACGAATTGATCATCAGCATATGTTACAATTTCTGATAAAACAATTTTCTTATCTTTTGAAACACTTACATGTAAAAGACTGCCACCATTTGTATTCGTTGTACAGCCGTTATATGAATATCTATATATTTTATCTCCATTTTGAGCAATATCTTCGCGAACAGAAAAGTCCAATATTTCCTTATAAAGAGAGACATCTTTAGAAGTTATATTATCATTATGCTCTGCATTATATTCAGTTGCATATAAATCTTTTAAATAAGTTAAAATTTCATCAGTAGTTTTTAAAGAGTCTACAGTTTCTTCAATTTCATCTTTTTGAGATTGACTCATTTCTTCTTCTGTAACTTTTAAACTATCTCTAAATTTGTTTGTTTCATTAGAAGCTTCTGAAGTAATTTCATTTCCAGATGTACCAGCTGGTAATAATTGTTGATTTTTTTGAAATTGCATGCCAGCCAAGAAAGCAGAAATAGATAATGCTCCAGCAGCTATTCTTAATTTTAATCTGTTAAATTTTCTTTTGTTTTCACGCATTAGCTTTTTTTGTTCATTAATGTATATCTTCCTTTTTTGTTCTGCGGATGGTTCTTCATGATATTTATTTCTAAAACGCTTAATTGCTTCTAAAGTATTTTTCTTTACCTTATTTTCCATGTACCTTTTTATAGGTCCTATATTCTTTTGTTTCTTTTTATTCTTATCCATATTATTCACCTAAAATCATTATATCAAAAACATTATTTTTGTCAATATTATTTTTTAGTTAATAAAATTAACCCTTTTTTAATTAATTCTTCAACAGACAATTCATCAACAATAAGATGAGTAAATGCTTTTTCGATATCTTTTCTTGAATAGCCAAGAACCATAAGACCAGAAATTGCTTCTTGAACATTTTCATTGGTTTTAGAAGATTTTAATTTAGTATTTTCTAATTTTTCTTCATCTAATTCAGACTGTTCAGCCTTTAGTTTATCTTTCAATTCTAATATAATTCTTTGAGCAGATTTGGTTCCAATTCCAGGAACTTGTGTCAATAATTTAATATTGTTAGAGATAACTGCTATTGCGAATTCTGATGGCTCGATACAAGAAAGCATAACAAGAGCACTTTTAGCTCCAACTCCGCTAACTCCAATAAGTAATTCAAACATTCTTAATTCTTCTTGAGTTTTAAAACCATATATACTTATATCGTCTTCTCTTACTTTTACATATGTAAATACTTTAACAATATCATTTATTTCTCCAATACTTTCTATATTACTTTGAGACATAAAGATTTTATAACCTAATCCATTAATATCTACAACAATGTAATTACTTGATTTCATTTCTAGTGATCCTTTTATATATGCAAACATTTTCTTTAATTCCTTTCATACAAATTTTATTTGAATTATATATCAAAAAAAAAATAAAAGCAAGAAGATAACAAAAAAATGTTCGAAAGAAGATTGACTTTTTTTGGTTATAGTTTTATAATTTACAAAGATTATAAGAGAAAATGAACATTTGACAAAATTATTCTTAAATAAAAATTGCGTATTGGGGAAGGAGTACAAAAAATGAATGAAAAAGAACCATTAGCGTTTAGAATGAGACCAAAAACACTAGAAGAATATGTAGGACAAGAACATGTAATAGGTCCAGGAAAACTATTATATAGAACAATAAAAGCAGATAGATTATCAAGTATCATATTATTTGGACCTCCTGGATGTGGAAAAACATCATTAGCAAAAGTAATAAGTGAAACAACAAAATATAAGTTTTATAAAATAAATGCAGTAACAGCAGGAGTAGCAGATATAAAAAGAGTTGTAGAAGAAACAAGAAATTATATGATGAATCCTTCTGGAAAAAGCATATTATTTATAGATGAAATTCACAGATTTAATAAATTACAACAAGATGCACTTTTACCATATGTAGAAAATGGAACAATCATATTAATAGGAGCAACAACAGAAAATCCATATTTTGAAGTAAATAAAGCTTTAATTTCAAGGTCAATGGTAATAAAACTAAATCCATTAACAGAAGAAGATATTTACAAAATTTTAAAAAATGCACTTGAAAGAAAAGACGGACTTGGAGAATATTCTATAAAAATAGATGACAGTACATTAAGAAAAATAGCAGATATAGCAAATGGAGATGTAAGGACTGCATTAAACGGTTTAGAAATAGCTGTTTTAACAACAAATATGGAATCAGATGGATATATCCATATAACAGATGAAGTAATTAAAAATAGTATACAAAATAGAAAAGCAATTTTTGATAAAAATGGAGATACACATTATGATAATATTAGTGCATTTATAAAATCTATGAGAGGCTCAGACCCAGATGCAGTATTATTTTATTTAGCTAGAGCATTAAATGGAGGAGAAGATCCTGTATTTTTAGCAAGAAGAATTGTTATTTGTGCATCAGAAGATGTTGGGTTAGCAGACCCACAAGCATTAGTTATTGCGACATCTGCAATGCAAGCTGTTAATATGATAGGAATGCCAGAAGCTAGAATTATACTTGCAGAAGCAGCAGTATATGTTGCAAATTGTAAAAAATCAAATGCTACATATTTAGGAATAAATAAAGCATTAGAAGATGTTGCAAATCAAGACACAGGGGAAATTCCAATGCATATAAGAAATGCACCAATAGAAAAAATGAGAGAACTTGGATATAATGAAGGATATAAATATCCACATGATTATCCAGGACATTGGGTTGAGCAACAATATTTGCCAGATAAAATGTTGGGAACAAAGTATTATGTGAAAGATGAAAATATAAAAGAATAAAAAATTAGAAAATGTCAATAATGTTAATAAGTAGAAAAGGAAATACAATTATGAAGTTAAAAATGAAACTTGTTGTAGGCTTATTAGCAGGAATAATATGTGGACTTTTTGGAACAGGTGGTGGAATGCTTCTTGTTCCTTATTTTATTTATATCTTAAAAATAGATGCAAAAGAGGCAAGAGCAACCTCGCTTTTTTGTATGTTAATAATGGTAATTGTTAGTGGAATATTTTATTATAAAAGCAATTATATTAATTGGAACTCTGGAATATTGTGTGCAATTGGAGGATGTGTAGGCGGATTTTTAGGTGCAAAAATTTTAAAAAGGGTTCCAGATTATATATTAAAAATTATGTTTTTAATTTTTATCTTATATTATTCTTATAGAATGTTATTTTTATAGTGGGAGTTACTATGATTCAAATATTAATAGGAGTAGTTGCAGGAATATTTAGTGGAATTGGAATGGGCGGAGGAACAATATTGATTTTTTTACTTACAACATTTGGTGGACTTGAACAACATATTGCACAAGCAACAAATATGATATATTTTATTCCAACTGCAATTTCTGCAATTATAGTAAATTACAAAAATAAGAAAATAAATACAAAATTGGCACTTTTTACATCTGTTTTTGGTGCACTTGGAGCGATAATTGGTGCAAATATTTCTGTACATACAGATGTACAAAAATTAAGAAAATTGTTTGGCATTTTTTTATTAGCAATTGCAATTCATGAAATATATACCTTAATAAAACAGTATAAACAAAATAAAAAAAGACATACTAAAATCAGTTAAATATTTTTAGAAGGTGAGGGATTATTATGAAGTTTGTAAAAGGTTTAGTTGTTGGTGGATTGATAACAACAGGTGTTATGATGATGTGGAATGATAATAATATGAATACAAAAAAGATTGCTAAAACAGGTAAAAAATGGGCTAGAAAAATGGGGATTATGTAAGATAATTGAAAAAATATTTTAAGCCATCAAGAGTTAAACTTTTGATGGTATTTTTCGTATCTTTATCTTTGGAAAACTTAAAAAAGTTCTAGACAAACGCAAATGAATATAATATAATAAAAGTGTATTTAAAAGTTTAGCTATCTGAAAAATTTACTAAATTTACTTTAGATAGCCAAGCAAAAAAAGGAGGAAGAATTTAAATGAGAAGAACAAATGCCAAAATAGTTGGCGGAG
>UMIH01050382.1_pt1 | contig 41504 bp, 34 predicted proteins | sample 1965771 | NCBI WGS metagenome assembly UMIH01 (sample SAMEA4836120, study PRJEB28245) | human gut metagenome | biome: gut microbiome; material: fecal sample | place: Denmark | collected 2008
ACGCCACCGCGTCTTGGGAGTAGCGGCTCGCCGCCGCCCACTTAGTCCTCAAAAAGTTCTTTTAGCTTTTCAAAGAATCCTTTGCGTTTTTGATAATTCTTTTCATCTGCCGCCGCATCAAATTCCTTGATAAGGTCTTTCTGCTTTTGGTTCAGATTCTTAGGAACTTCAATAGTAACCCTTACATATTGGTCGCCTCTGCCCCTTGTGTTAAGATGTGGTATACCCTTACCCTTTAGCTTGAAAATATCGCCTGGCTGTGTTCCTTCGTGAACTGAATAAGTGACCTTGCCATCAAGAGTAGGAACTGTAACCTCGTGTCCAAGGGCAGCCTGTGCAAATGTAAGCGGAATTTCGCACCAGACATCGTCACCCTTGCGTTCATAAATCGGGTGAGGACGAACATTGATATAAACATGAAGGTCACCTGATGGACCACCATTTATACCGCTATTGCCGTGACCACCAACATTAAGAACCTGGTCATTATTGATACCAGCCGGAATATTAACCGAAACTGTACGCTTTGTACGAACTCTGCCTGTACCAGAACAAGTTCTGCAAGGAGTTTCGATAATTTTTCCTCGTCCCTTACATCTATCACAGCTTCTTGAGGTCTGAATTACGCCAAACGGAGTACGCTGGCTAATCTTAACCTGACCAGAGCCACCACAAGCTGGGCAAGATTTAGGAGAAGTACCCTTTTGAGCACCTGTACCCGAACAATCCTTACAAACCTCTATATTCTGATAAGAAACCTCTTTCTTACAGCCCTTAGCTGCCTCCTCAAAGGAAATAGTAACAGAAACCTCTGTATCTGCTCCTCGCCTTGGAGCATTAGCGGAGCTTTGCGACCTTCCACCGCCAAAACCGCCAAAGAAACTATTGAATATATCGCCGAGGTCTATATCCTGACCAAACGGACTGCCACCACCTGATGCTGCACCTGCTCCATAGCTTGGGTCAACACCTGCAAAGCCAAAGCGGTCATAGCGAGCACGCTTTTCCTTATCGGAAAGAACCTCATAGGCCTCATTTACTTCCTTAAACTTCATCTCGGCTTCCTTATTATCAGGATTAAGGTCGGGATGATATTTTTTTGCAAGCTTTCTATAAGCTTTTTTTATTTCATCATCAGAAGCACCCTTTTGAATTTCGAGAACTTCGTAATAATCTCTCTTATCTGCCAACGATTATCACCTCAGTAAAAATTAAAGCACAAAACACTGCATATCATTATATAATAATTAAAACTATTTTTCAATCAGTTTCATGGAATATAGTGAACTTTTTGCAGTGGGCGGAGTGCTTCTGTCATAGGATTTATCCGCAGTAATGAACTTTTAACTGGAATATATTAAATCAAATAATCCGATTCAGATATAATTCTTTTACTGCAAATACGGATAAGTATTTCCCCTCATTCAGCACAAGGCGAGCAGAGCATAAAACCGCCCTGCCCGCTCTGCACTAAAATATATTTAAGAGAGGATTTCGTGTAATTAAATTACTTATTGTTATTGTCGTCAACATCTTGATAATCAGCATTGTAAACATTGCCGTTACCGCCGTTGTTGCCAGCAGCGTTGTTGTCGCCCTGTGGAGGAACAGCACCACTTGCCTCAGCAGCCTTATAAATCTTCTCAGAAACAGCATACATAGCTGTCTTGAGTTCTTCTGATGTAGACTTAATCATATCACCGTTATTCTGTGAGAGAGCTTCCTTAGTTGCAGCAAGCTTCTGATTAAGAGTATCCTTATCAGCCTGCTCGAGCTTATCACCATTCTCATTGAGGAGCTTTTCTACTGAATATACGAGGTTTTCTGCATCGTTCTTAACATCAATTTCTTCACGACGCTTCTTATCCTCAGCGGCATACTTCTCAGCATCCTTAACAGCTCTGTCGATGTCTTCCTTACTCATATTTGTGTTAGATGTGATAGTGATATGTTGTTCTCTGCCTGTACCAAGGTCCTTAGCAGAAACATTAACAATACCGTTAGCATCAATATCAAAGCTAACTTCGATTTGTGGAACACCTCTCATAGCAGGTGCGATACCATCGAGCTTGAAAAGACCAAGCTGCTTGTTATCTCTTGCGAACTCACGCTCACCTTGGAGAACATTTACCTCAACCTGTGTCTGGTTATCAGCAGCAGTTGAGAAAATCTGGCTCTTCTTTATAGGAATAGTTGTATTTCTGTCGATAATCTTTGTCATAATCCCGCCCTGTGTTTCAACACCAAGTGAAAGAGGTGTAACATCGAGGAGGAGAAGACCTTCAACATCGCCGCCGAGAACACCAGCCTGAAGTGCAGCACCGATAGCAACGCACTCATCAGGGTTAATGCCCTTAAATGGCTCTTTGCCGATAAGTCCCTTAACAGCGTCCTGAACAGCAGGGATTCTTGAAGAACCACCAACCATAAGAACCTTGTCGATTTCGCCAATAGAAAGACCTGAATCAGAGAGTGCTTGACGAACAGGGCCCATTGTGCTTTCTACGAGGTCAGCAGTAAGCTCGTTGAACTTTGCTCTTGTAAGAGTGAGGTCAAGGTGCTTAGGTCCTGTTGCATCAGCTGTGATATATGGGAGGTTGATAGCTGTTGAAGTAACGCCAGAAAGCTCAATCTTAGCCTTTTCAGCTGCTTCCTTCAATCTCTGCATAGCCATTTTATCGCTTGAAAGGTCAACGCCTGATTCGCTCTTGAAGCTTGAGATAAGCCAATCAATGACTCTCTTATCGAAGTCATCACCGCCAAGACGGTTGTTACCAGCTGTTGCGAGAACCTCTTGAACACCGTCGCCCATCTCGATGATAGATACATCGAATGTACCACCGCCGAGGTCATAAACCATAACCTTTTGGTCTGTTTCCTTATCAATGCCATATGAAAGAGCAGCAGCAGTAGGCTCATTGATGATACGCTTAACTTCAAGACCAGCAATCTTACCAGCGTCCTTAGTTGCCTGACGCTGTGCGTCTGTGAAGTAAGCAGGAACTGTGATAACAGCCTGTGTTACTGTATCGCCAAGATATGCTTCTGCATCAGCCTTAAGCTTTTGAAGAATCATAGCTGAAATTTCTTGTGGAGTAAAGCTCTTGCCGTCAATGTTTACTTTATAAGCAGTACCCATTTCTCTCTTGATAGATGAGATTGTTCTGTCTGGGTTTGTGATAGCCTGACGCTTAGCGACCTGACCTACCATTCTTTCACCGTTCTTAGCGAAAGCTACGACAGATGGAGTTGTTCTTGCACCCTCAGCATTAGCGATAACGACTGGCTCGCCGCCTTCGATAACAGCTACACAAGAGTTTGTAGTACCTAAGTCTATACCGATTGTCTTTGCCATAATAAAAAACCCCTTTATGATTTATTTTTTAAATTTTAGTTTGGCGAACTTTGTTCGCCCTTGAAAAAACAAGTGTTGGGCTTCGCCCAAAGGTATTTCGCTCTCTGCGGAGAGCGACCAAAGGCTTTGCCTTTTGAAACTACAAGCTTTTGAAAAAGCTTGAGCAAAACTTTTAACTGTCAATTTGCTACTGACTAACACACAACTTGAACCATTGCGTGGCGAATGATTTTATCGCCAATTTTATAGCCCTTTTGGAATACTACTGCAATCTGATTTTCTTCAAGCTCTGAATCCTCAACCTGTGCAACAGCATTATGAATTTCAGGATTGAATTCGTCACCTCTTGCACCATATTCCTCAACATTCAGCTTCTTGAGTGAATCCTGCATCTGAGCCATAATCATTGTCATACCCTTAGTATGCTCATCATCAGCACCATTTAATGCTTCAATAGCTCTTTCAAGGCTATCAAGAACAGGAAGTATAGTCTTTATTGCGGCTGCTGTCGCATCATTATAGATGTTTGATTTCTCACGCTCAGTACGCTTTCTGTAATTATCATACTCAGCGGCAGTTCTCATAAAGATTTCCTTCTGCTTATCAAGCTCTTCCTTTAAGCCGTTGATTTCCTCCTCATATTTAGTCTTCTGAGATTTTGAGCCTTTGGAGGATTTCTTCTTTGTTTTTTCATCTTTCTTTTCTGTTTCGGAGGCTTCAGCCTCGTTTACAGTTTCGGAAGTTGTATCTTCCGCAGTCGTATCTTTCTTTGGCAAGATAATTCTCCTCTCTATCCATTAAGAATTCCGCTCAACATTGTTCCCACAGTGTCAGCAAGATATTCTGTATTCGCTATAGTTTTTGAATAATTCATTCTTGTAGGACCTATTACCGCTATCGCACCCGAGCATACATCTGAAACATTATATTTCGATATAATCACGCTCGCCTCCGAAAGCTCAGGTATCTTAGTTTCTTCACCGATAAGAACCCTTGTAGGCTCATCGCCTTCATTCAACAGCTTTGTAATATCGTTTGTTCGGTTAAGAAAATCGACCGTCTGTCTTGCACTTTCAAAGCTGAACTCTGGCAGGAAAAGCAATTTGCTTTGTCCCTCAAGAGCTATATTCGTAGTTGCGGCATCTTTCGCCGCATCATGAATAGCAATCAGTGCATTCGGAACAATCATAGAAAGCTCACCAAGCGAAATTGCAGCCGACTGTATAAATGCAGGTGTAACATCTACAAGCATTGTACCCTGAAGCTTATCATTCAAGGCATTATCGAAAAGGCTTAGAACCTCGTCATTAACAACGAAATCGCATCTGAAAAGCCTTGTTCTTACCATACCTGTTGAGGTTATCAACACAGCCATAGCTGTGTGATTGCCTGTCTGAACGAATTTAATCCGTTTGACATACGCTCTGTCAGCAGGTGGAGATGTTACAACGGCGGCATATCTTGTAATATCCGAAAGAATCTGTGCCGCCTCGCTGAGGAGGTGTTCAGGAGCGTCCGAGTGGAGTAAAAGTGAAGCTTTGATAGCTCCTTGTTCTTTCGGGCTTACAGGCTTAACGCTCATAAGCTTATCTACATAAATTCTATAACCGAGATTTGTTGGCACTCTGCCCGAAGATGTATGAGGCTGTGTGAGCAAGCCAAGCTCAGCAAGCTCTGACATATCATTTCGGATTGTTGCGGACGAAACATTGAAATCAAGTCCGTCACAAAGTGTTTTTGAACCAACTGGCTCGCCAGTGCCGATATACGAATCTACAATAGCCTCAAGAATTTTCAGCTTTCTGATTGCAGGCTGCATATCAATCACCTCTTGCACAATTAAGAATTATTTACTTCATTAGCACTCTTGTGCCTTGAGTGCTAATCTATATATAAATTTACCACCATTCCCCTCAAATGTCAACACCTAAATTGTAAACGATTTATAAACGAGGAAATTTTTTGAAAAAAGTTGACAAATCTCTCCAAGACACTTAAAGCTTAGTTCATTCGTTCCTTTAATTAATTTCTACATTCATTACTATTCAGAATAAATAGGTCATAGCATTACACTTATATCTATTTTTGCAAGTGATTTTTCAGTTTTATGCTTTCAATTTATTATGTTTACTGCTATAATAACGAGGTAAATATAGAAAGAATCAAAAATAGGGGGATAATTAAAAATGATAACAGTAAGTAATGTAGCACTCAATTTCAGTGGTACAAATCTTTTTTCTGATGTAAATCTTAAATTTACACCTGGCAACTGCTATGGAATAATCGGTGCTAATGGTGCAGGAAAATCAACCTTTCTAAAAATCCTTTCGGGAGAACTTGAGCCATCTAAGGGCGAAGTAATTATTCCCGAAAATACCCGTATGTCAGTTCTAAAGCAGGACCACTTTGCATTTGATGAGTATACAGTCCTTGACACTGTAATATATGGCAACAAAAAACTATATGATATAATGAAAGAAAAAGATGCTATCTATGCAAAGGCTGATTTCACAGACGAGGACGGTATTCGTGCATCTGAGCTTGAAGCAGAATTTGCCGAGCTTAACGGTTGGGAGGCAGAAAGCGATGCTTCAAAGCTCATTCAGGGCTTAGGACTTTCCGAAGACATTCTTTATGCACAGATGAGCACACTCACAGGTAATGAAAAGGTTAAGACACTTCTTGCACAGGCACTTTTCGGCAATCCTGATATTATACTTCTCGATGAGCCTACAAATAATCTTGATGTTCTTGCGATAAGCTGGCTTGAGGATTTTCTCCTTGATTACGAGGGAACTGTTATAGTTGTATCTCATGACAGACATTTCTTGAATACAGTTTGTACTCATATTGTCGATATAGATTACACAAAGATTAAAATGTATGTTGGCAACTATGAATTTTGGTACGATTCAAGCCAACTCATTCAGCAGATGATTAAACAGCAAAATAAAAAAGCCGAGGAGAAAATCAAGGAATTACAAAGCTTTATCGCACGATTCTCCGCAAATAAATCCAAATCCAAGCAAGCAACCTCTCGCAAGAAGTTGCTCGATAAGCTTACAGTTGAAGAACTTCCTGCATCAAGCCGCCGTTATCCTTATGTAGGCTTTACTCCTGACAGAGAGGTCGGCAAGGAAATCCTCACAGTAGAGGGACTTTCAAAAACACTTGACGGCGAGGTTATGTTTGAGGACATCAGCTTCAGAGTTGAACGCACAGATAAAATCGCATTTATTTCAGAAAATGAGCTTGCTGTAACCGCTCTCTTTGAAATTCTTATGGGCAATTCTGAGCCTGACAGCGGAACCTTCAAGTGGGGTATCAGCACAAGTCAATCATATTTTCCAAAGGATAACAGCTCATATTTTGACGGCTGTGAACTTTCTATTCTCGATTGGATTCGTCAATACGCAAAGGATAACGAACGCACAGAAACTTATTTAAGAGGTTTTCTTGGCAGAATGTTATTCTCAGGCGAAGATGTATTCAAGCCTGTTAATGTTCTTTCCGGTGGCGAAAAGGTTCGTTGTATGCTTTCAAGAATGATGATGTTTGGCTCTAATGTTCTTGTCCTTGACCAACCGACAAACCATCTTGACCTCGAGTCTATTACCGCCGTAAACAAAGGCTTGACCAATTTTAATGGAGTAGTTCTGTTCACATCACATGACCACGAATTTATATCAACTGTTGCGAATAGAATTATTGTTATCGAAAAAGACGGTATTAAAGACATAACATCAAGCTATGATGAATACCTCGAAAAAAATAAACTAACCCGTACAGATAAATAAATTATTATTAAAACCCTTAACATCTCTTACTACCTAAAGGGGGCGGACAATGTCCGCCCCCTTTTTTGACTAATGTTGCTAACAAAAGAAAAAGCGGCGAATAAAATCCGCCGCTCAAAAGGCAAAGAATGTTAAGGGCGTTGCCCTTAAAACCCACCAAAGGCTCTGCCTTTGGAAACCGCAAGCCTTTAAAAAGGCTTGACCTAAATTTTAATTGTCTAAGGGTAGTTTGCTAGCTAATTACTTTGTTGCTCTTGCTGCGATGATGTGTGCCATTTCGCCGACATTCTTCATAGAGGAGATTTCGCCCATCTTGAACTTCATACCAAACTCTTTCTCAACTGCTGAGATAAGTGTGATATGCTCAAGGCTATCCCAATCTTCAATATCGTCTGCTGTTGTTGCAGGCTTTACAACGATACTGTCATCATCAAATACATCTCTGAAAACCTCATTAAGTCTTGCGAAAATTTCATTTCCTGTCATAGCTATTATCTCCTTTGTTAGTTTAAATATATTTACTCGTTATCGGAAACCTCAATATAACGGTTCTGATTTTCATAGCCCTCTATTGGAAGCTCCCAAACGGTATTGCCATTTTCATCTTCGCTTATCTTTGCAAAGCCAAATGTTCCGTAAAGCTCACGAACCATTCCGTTTTTCTTTGTTGGATAATAATATCCTCTGATTTTAGAAATGCCATTCTGACGGCATTTTTCTACGAGAGTATCGAGCATAGCCTGTTCCATATCTCTCTTTAATACTCGACAGCTCATCAACCAAAGGTCGATATGAAGTGTATCCTCACGCTTTTCGCCAATAACTACTGAAACAACGCCATTATCACCGAATTTATCAATAAGCTTTCCGTAAAGTCTGATATAATTCGGGCTGTGCCAGACTTCTTCCATTTCAGTCTGTGTATAACGCTTTGTAGTAAGATTGAACTGGTTGCTCTTATTAGTAAGCTGTGTAATTCTTGCTATATATACAGGAATAAAATCGCCGATAGTTGCCTTCATATCAAGGCTCTTGAGATATTCGCCGTAATCAGCGAAAGAGGCCTGCTGTGCATTTCGCATAGCATTTTCCTTGTACATTTCATTACGCTTGAGGTCGTCCTCATTAAATGTAGTAACCTCGAAAAATCCGCTTCTGTCTATTGTAGTGATGTAGTTTTCGACAGAATCCATTACAGGAGCCTGTACGCCCTTTAACTGTGCCTTGACAATTTCTCTTTCGGCTGGGTTATCATCAACAAAAACAATAGCTTCAGGCAGAATATTAAGCTCTGCGGCGGTTTCTGCAATGTTTCTGTCCTTGTTTTCCCAGTTTGCCTTGATGATTATAAAGTCATCTGGCTTGAGTACGCCCTCAGGGTGATTAAGTCCTGCGATAGCGTTTTCGTGGTCATTCTTTGAGCATACAGTGAGGATTATTCCGAGAGATTTAAGCTGTTTGATGTAGCTTTGGAATTCATAATAAGATTGTGAAACGCCATTTTCTTGACCGATTTCTATTCCGTCTACGCCGTCATCACCGACAACTCCGCCCCAAAGGGTGTTATCGAGGTCGAGAGCAAGAGCCTTTTTATTCTTGCCGAAAATAGACTTAATGATATTAGATACAGAGAAAGCCAAGGATGGAATAGCCTCAAAGCACATAGCGTACTTATACATATTCCAGAAGCTTGGATTCGACCATTCTTTCAAACCATAATCGGCAGAAAGATAGTTAATATCATTGATATAAAAGCCCTCGGTCTTTTCTGCGAAATCGTAAAAAGCCTGATTAAGACGGCTTATAAAATTCGTTCTGCCACGATAATCTGAGCAATCCTTGTTGCCCATAAGGCGATAGAATGGCATTTCAAAGTTATTTTGAATGATAGGACAGTGGAACTTATCTCTTATGCTGTTCCAGATATTCTCAAAACGAGCAAATTCAGCCTTTAGCTTTTCATCAACAATTTCTTTGCTGTCTGTAACCTCAGGAAGATTGCGGATATTACGGTTTGTTGTATGAACAAAGACAATATCGGGCTTAAAGCAGATAAGCTCTTCACTTGGAAAAACAGCGTCCTGTTCATATTGTGCATATTCCGACTCATAAAATTCAGCTTCTATGCCAGCATTGAGCAGAAAAAGCTCAAGAGTATTTATAATTTCGTTTGTTGTAGAACCACCAAAAACGGCGATTTTCTTTTTGATTCTTGCCGAGCCATCTGCAAGTAATTCACGCTTAATAGACTTGCGTTTCTTAATGATATATGACGGGTCGAATGGATAATTCAATTCCTGCATTTTATTTACCTCCTTATATTGCGATGAACACCTATCTAAATAAATAGTTTTTGATAGTCTTATGCACCCATAGCTAATGCTTGAGCTATGAGTGCATAAATTGTGGGATTAGTCGGTGCCTTCCTCTTTTTTAGTTACCTGCTCATCAACTATTGTGCTTGATGAATCCTGAGTTATAAGATTTGCAATATTGTCTGCATTATCACCGACAACTGAATATGCCGACATTGTGAAGAGAACATCTGTTGCTCCAACTGTCTTAATGAAGTTTACAAGATTTCTCTCGAAGTATCTTACATCAACTACATAAATTTCCTCAAAGGAGCTTGTGTAGAATGGAATTTCAGCGTTGCCGTAGCTATCCTTAATGACAACCAGCTTTCTGCCATTATTTACAGCAGTTTTAACCTTGACAACATAGCTGTCACCGCCCATATATCTGAGGTAAGAGTTTGCAATATCAACCTCATTGAGCAATGCCCAACTGCCTTGGTAATTAAAGCTTTGGTCGTAATAGTAGGTTGTATACTTAGCTGATGGCTCATAGTAGGTGAAGGTTTCAGGGTCGTTGAGAAGTCTTGAATCGCCTGAGAACGCATAAAGAGTACCAACATAACCTTCAGTATCGACCTTTTTATACTTGCTTATATCAGCGAAATCTACACCAGCAGCCTTTGCAAAAGCCTCTGAAGCATAGTATGCACCAAGTGCCTGCCAGTGATGGTCTGTACGACAGTAAATCGGCTCTTCTGTATGCTTTCTGAGAACACTTGAAATATTAACCGAAGTTATGCCTTCATCAAGCTTAGAGGCGATATTATTAAAGCAATCCTCTTGGCTTGCAGAATAGTCTGCAAAGTTAGCAGGAGTATAGAATTCACTTGCAAGAGGTGCTGGCATAGAATAAACCTTAACCTTGCCACCAAGCTGTTTATTAAGCTCATTAAGGCTTGAGGCATAATTGTTTCCAGAACCATTGCCGAAAAGCTCAAGTCCACGCCAATGACCGTCTTGGTTTATAATGAGCATACCGTTTTCGTAACCGCCCTCAGCCTCTTCTTGGCGGAAGTCCTTCTGGTCTTTTTCAGAGGTTTCCTCACTCTGGCTTGCTGTAGAGGTATCACTCTTGCTTGTTGTGTCTGATTTTGAGGCTTCAGGCTTGCTTGAGCTGCTGTTATTCTTAACAGGCTTAACGGGTTTACCTATAATAATAGCAGTATCATTGGTTGTAATGCCAAAAAGTCCCTTGATATTGTTGCCCATATTTTTGAAATCATCACGATATGGAACAGTGTCATCATACCATTTTGTTACGCCAGCAGTAAACTCCCCACTAAAGTAGCTGGCAAAGGAGAAGCTCGGAAAAGTTGTCAATTCACGCTTTTCAATAACAGATTGCTTAGAGCGTGGAAAGAATATTAAAAAACCTACACCAATAGCCATAAGAAGCATCAGAATAAGTACGGATATGGTCGAAAAGCCATTTTCTAAGGCTCGTCTGCTCATACCGTTCTGTCTTCGTGCAGGCTGTGGTCTTTGTCTGTCATCTTGCATATTAACAGTCCTTTCAGTATGTCACAAATCGAGGTTTAAATCAGAATCTCCAGTAGAGGAATGGGTTATTTGTAGAATCAACAAGCAAAATACTTGATATTACAAGGAGTACGCCACAGCATACGGTTGAACCCATTCTGCCAAGAGCATAGATTGTGTTGTTTCTGTTCTCGAAGAAGAATTTCTTGATAGCAGGGAGAACAGGCATACAAGCAACCATTGCAAAGATAATAAGGAAGCAGTTATTTACAAAGGAGTTCCAAGTGAGCTGGTCTGCAAATGGACTTCCGTTTGAAATCATGCTTATACCAGTGATATTGAGGAAGAACTGTCCAAGCTGTCCCATATCCTCAAAGTAGAATATGCCGAAGCCCATTATAATAACAAGCTTGCTATAAATGTGCTTCCACCATAGTGGCCACTTCTTTATTCGTTTTTTGCCGAGCTTTTGCTCAAAGAAAATGAAGAAGCCGAAGTAAAGTCCCCATAGAATGAAGTTCCATGCAGCACCATGCCACATACCTGTGCAGAACCATACAAGGAAAAGGCTCAAATATTTTCTATTCTTGCCGAAAATAGGAACATAGAGGAGATAATCCCTAAAGAATGAACCAAGGGAAATATGCCATCTCTGCCAGAATTCTGCGATAGTCTTGCAGGCAAATGGATACTTGAAGTTTTCGTCAAAATGGAAGCCGAACATTCTGCCAAGACCGATAGCCATATCTGAATATCCACTAAAATCAAAATATACATACATTGAATATACTATAACAGTATACCAGGTTCCAAGAGTGGAAAGTGTAGAAATATCTTGACCAAAGAATTGTGTTACGATAGCATAGAGGTTATTTGCAATAATAACTTTCTTTGCTAAACCAACAATAATTCTCAATGCACCTTCGCTGAGGTCGGTTGCAGTAACTCTACGCTTAGAAACCTCTTGCTCAACAACACTATATCGAACAATAGGACCAGCGATAAGCTGTGGGAAAAGTGACAGATAAAGTAGGAATTTACTGAATTGTCTTTGAGGCTTAACATTCTCCCAATAACAATCGAGAACATATGAGATTGCCTGGAAGGTATAGAAGCTTATACCTATCGGTAAGGCAATCTGTGGAACAGGAATTGATGTGTGGAAAATACCGTTAAAGGTTTCTGCGAAGAAGCCAGTATACTTGAATATCAAAAGAAGAAGTATATCGACAGATATAGCCGCAGCTATAAATATCTTACCTCTTGGTTTATTTCGGTTAGCACCTATGTGCATACCCATTATCCAGTTGAACGCCGCACTAAATAAGAGAAGAATTATCCAGATAGGCTCTCCCCATGCATAGAAGATGAGAGAAAATACTATTAGCACCTTGTTTCTTGTTTCGAGCTTTTTAGCCGCGAAATAGCAAATAAGGCACAAGGGCAGAAAAAAGTAGATAAAGAACAAATCTGCAAATACCATTTGTGCAACTCCTTAAAATTTTTTATTCCTGAACATTATATATCCATCACTAAGTATTGTAGATTAATTATAATCATACGATTTTAGTATAACATACCCAATGCGATTTTGGAATATATTTTTCAAAAAATTAACTTTGCTTTTCTGATGAATTTTTCTTTTTATTTTCAATATTTTTTGTAGTAGATTTTTGCATAAAAGCTATGTTAAAAATCGGCAAAATCACTAACGCTCTTTGCTTGACAAATATTATTGAGAAAATTATAATTAGAATCGTAGTATTATATAAAAAATACTATGATTATATATTTAGGAGTTGATTTTTGATGTTTTGCGAAAATTGTGGAGCAAAAATAGCAGATAACGATATGTTTTGCCAAAACTGTGGCAAAAGAGTTGAGTTCCCTGCTACACAGCCTATACCTGAACAAAATGTAAGCCAAGCAGAGCCAGAAGCTTCTGCACAAAATTCAGAGCAAGCTGTTCAGGCAGAAACGGTTGCTGCACAACAAACAGCAACAGCGGTTGCCGAGCCCCAGCAGCCACAGGCAAATCCATATACTCAGCAAGCCCAACAGCCTCAAGTGAACCCATACTCACAACAGCCTCAGCAGAATCCATATGCACAGCAGATTCAACAGCCTCAGCAGAATCCATATGCACAGCAGACACAGACAAATCAATATTTACAGCAAAATCCTTATGCTATGCCAAATGGACAGCAGATGGCACAACAGCCTAAGAAATCCAATTTTAAAATTAACAAAAAGATGATTATAATTGGCTCTGTCGTTTTAGCAGTAATTATTGCGGCTGTAATAGTTATAGGGATATTGGTTTCTAATGCAAATAACCCAGTTAATAAGATGATTAATGCTATTAATAATGGTGAATATAAGACGGCAAATGAACTTTATTACGATAACTATAAAGCACTTTCTGATAATAAAGCTGTCATAGATGCTATTCAGGCTCAGGTTGACGCTGTTAGAAAAGCTTATGATGATGGTTCTATGGACTATGATACTGCAATGGATAAGCTTGATGATATTTCTGATTTACCGATGTCTTATGAAACCTCACTTAGCGAAGTAAGGTCAGAAATAAGAGAACTCAAGTCATCAGCAGATTACCTCAAACAAGGTGATGAGTATCTTAAAAAGAAGGAATATAGTAATGCAATCTATTACTATGACGAAGTATTAGAAAAGGATACGACTAACTATAAAAAGGCTCAGGAGCAAAGGGCAAAGGCTATTGATGGTATTCGTCAGGAATATCTTGATGAGGCAAAAGAAGAATTTGATAATGGCGAGTATAAATATGCAATTTCAGACCTTCAAAATGCTTTAGATGATAATTATCTCACAAATGACGAGAAAATCAATGCACAAATAGCTACATATGTAGATGAGATTATCAAGAAATCAGACGAGTATTTCAACAATAAAGATTATGAAAATGCACTTGATCTGATTGTCAATATTAAGAATATGTTCGATGAGGGCAGTGATAACTATACTAAACTCAATGCTCAGCTTGAAAAGCTGAATAAAGAAATTCCTGTTAAGCTTCAGGATATTAGTTTCAGTAGCTCAAATTCAGATTATTTCTATAGATACCAGAGTGGTTCTAAGGATATTTCAGGCAATGAGTATAATAGCGATAATGTCTGCACAATGTCTGTTTCTAAATATCACGAAAATGCGTATGCAGAGATGTATGTTAATAAGGGCTATAAGAAGATTAAAGGCATAATAGCAGTTAAGGATAATAATTATAGCAGTATTTCGAGCGACACAAGAGCATATTTTGAAGTTGTAGGCGATAAGAAGACACTTTATAAGAGTGAAGTTCTTACAAATAAATCTGAGCCTATTAACTTTGCGGTTAATATAAAAGATGTAGACACACTTACAATTAAGCTTGTTTATTCTAAGGGTAGCGGAAGTTCAGGTATGGATGTCATTCTTTCAGATGTAGAGATTTATTCAGTAGATTCAAGCGAGCCTGACGCACCTGCAAATGAAACAAGCGAAGTTTCAAAGGTAGAATCAAGTAAGGAAGAAAGCTCAAAGGCAGAGTCAAGTAAACCAGAGAGTTCAAAGGCTGAATCAAGCAAGGCAGCCTAAGAGCAATTAAAATAATTTAATATTCATAAAGAAATCCCACAGCTCCATATGATTGAAGCTGTGGGATTTTTGTAGCTGAAAATATTTGATTTATATATTAGGTACGCTTTTTCTTAAATATAATTGTTGAGATAGCGGTAATTGCACCAGCAAGCATTGCTGCCATAGCAAATAAGTTATTGCTGTCACCAGTTTCTACACCATTTTTGCCTGTTTCGCTTGTGGTTTTATTACTATCTGTATTATTTGTATCACTATTTGATTTGCTTGAATCACTTATAGTACTGCTTTGTTCATTACTTGATTCATTACTTGATTCATTACTTGATTCATTACTTGGTTCATTGCTTGGCTCATTGCTTGGCTCTTGGCTTGATTCATCACCTTTAATATCGGTATTATTTGGAATTAAAGCAAACTTGGAAAGATGATTAATTGTAAATATGTAATATCCATCAATATAAACTGCACCAACATTTTTTTCTTGACCTGTTTCTTCATCAAACCACCAAACGCTACAATTAGGGTTATCACAAGGAATAGCGATTTTAATTTCGCCTGTTGGTTGAACCGATTCGCCATTAAGTTCGAGTGAAATATCATAAGCGAAAACAAGATTTTCTCTTATATTTTGTGGTACTTCTAAAGGGTCTAATGTTCTGGTTTTTAGCTGTGCATTTTGTGGTATAGAACCACTAAGTTCTATTTTTGTTATATCATCAATCATTAAGTTGTTTTTTAAAGATTCATCATCGAGGTCAACAAACTTGAAATTTTCTTTTTTAGCATAATTTTCAGCTTCACTATCTTTTACACCATATATAGTTACATCATATTTAATATCTTGTGCGTAACCAAATGCACCTTTTTCTATTTCAGTTACAGAATTAGGAATTTTAACGCCCAATAAATTAGTACAATAGAAAAATGCACCATCCTCTATTTTGCGAACACTATCAGGTATTTCAACATTAACAAGATTTCTACATCCAGAAAATGATTGATTACCAATAGTTCTCATATTATTAGGAATTTTCACACTTTCAAGTGCTGAAAGCCAAAAGGCACTGCTCTCAATTTTAGTAACACTATCAGGTATATCAATATTTTTTAATGAAATACACCAAGCAAATGCTTGATAACCGATGGTTTTTACTGTATCAGGAATAGTTATGTTGCTAAGTGAATTACAATTCATAAAAGTATTATCAGAAATTGTAGTTATACCTTTAGGTAATACTACATTGTTAAGTTTTCTACAAGAAAAGAATACATTATTTCCAATTTTTTCAATGCTATTGGGTAAGTTAATATTTTCAAGTGAAGTACAATTATTAAATGCATAACTTTGAATTGTTTTGACACAATTAGGGACTTTTACATTTTTAAGATTTTCACAGTAAGAAAAAGCAGATTCTCCTATACTTGTAACTTTATTTCCATCAATTTTTGATGGAATAGTAATGTTGGTATCTTTTCCTGTATATTTTGTAATTTCAACTGTGCCGTCATCAAGGATTCGATAGTCATAATCGCCCCAAGTTTTTTCCTCAGAAGAATATGCAACCGCAGTGTCTTCCTCCGCCGAAACCGTAACAGCCATTGCTGCTGAACTGCTTACCGCAAGCATAGCCGCTAAAATAAGTGCTGCCATTTTTTTACTTTTTACCATAAATAAGACCTCCTAAAAATTTTTGTTTTGGACTGAAAACAGTCCATATTATTACCGTATAATTAACGGATAATATTCTTTGTCTTGTTTTATGAGATTATAGCATAAAAAAATAACTATGTCAACTATTAGTTGATAAAATACACCGAATAAATACTATATAAAAATATAATTTCAGTGAAAGGCGGTGTCAGATTGGTGAATTTTGGAAACAGATTGAAAACACTCAGAATAAAGAAAAAGCTTACTCAACAACAGCTCGCAGACCTTTTAGGGCTTACAAAATCTGTAATAAGTGCCTATGAAAACGGACTGCGTTATCCTGCATATGATGTTTTAATAAAAATCGCAAGAATATTTAAAGTTTCAACAGACTTTCTCTTAGGTGTTGAGATAAAAAGAGAAATAGATACATCAGGACTGACAGATGAACAAGTTGAAGCGTTAATCGTATTAATTGATACTATAAGAAACAATAATTAAAATTTGCCGAAATTTAATGATTTTACTTGATAATTATAAAACTGTACTCCTTAAAAATATAAAATCTGTGCATTGTAATAGTGACAGTTTCAGTTATAATGAGCTTATGTAAACGTTTCGTAGGTCGTGTGCACAGGCTTGAGATGTTATTTTATAAAATATAAGGGAGTTTTAATATTATGTCAGAAAACAGATACGGTCTTAATAAAAATCTCGCTCAAATGCTCAAGGGTGGCGTTATTATGGACGTTACTACCCCTGAACAGGCTAAAATTGCAGAGGCAGCAGGTGCTTGTGCAGTTATGGCTCTCGAAAGAATCCCAGCTGACATCAGAGCAGCAGGTGGCGTTTCAAGAATGAGCGACCCTAAGATGATTAAGGGTATTCAAAAAGCAGTTTCTATTCCTGTTATGGCTAAGGCAAGAATTGGTCACTTCGTTGAGGCTCAGATTCTCGAGGCTCTCGAAATCGACTATATAGATGAAAGTGAAGTTCTTTCTCCAGCTGATGACACATATCATATTGACAAAACAAAGTTCAAGGTTCCTTTCGTTTGCGGTGCAAGAAATCTTGGCGAGGCTCTCAGAAGAATTGCTGAGGGTGCATCTATGATTCGTACAAAGGGTGAAGCTGGTACAGGTGATGTTATTCAAGCTGTTCGTCATATGAGAACTATCCAGAGCGAGATGAGAAAGATTCAGTCTATGCGTGAGGACGAGCTTTTCAATACAGCTAAAGAGCTTGCTGTTCCTTATGACCTCGTTAAATTTGTACACGAAAATGGCAAGCTTCCAGTTGTCAACTTCTCTGCTGGTGGTGTTGCAACTCCTGCTGACGCTGCACTTATGATGCAGCTTGGTGCAGAGGGCGTATTCGTTGGTTCAGGTATCTTTAAGTCAGGCAACCCTGAGAAGCGTGCAGCAGCTATCGTAAAGGCTGTTACAAACTACAACAATCCTGCTGTTCTTGCAGAGCTTTCTGAGGACCTCGGCGAAGCTATGGTTGGTATCAATCCTGATGAAATCAAGGTAATAATGGAGAGCAGATAATGGTTATTGCAGTTCTTGCTGTTCAAGGCTCTTTTTTTGAGCATGAGCAGATACTGGAAAAGCTTGGTGTCGAATACTTTGAGATTCGCCGAAAAGCTGATTTAGATAAGCATTTTAATGGTCTTATTCTTCCGGGCGGAGAAAGCACAACTATGGGCAAGCTTTTGAAAGAGCTTGATATATTTGATACTCTCCAAAAGAAAATTGCTGACGGGCTTCCTGTCTATGGAACCTGCGCAGGTATGATTCTTCTTGCGAATAATCTTTCTAACGATAAGAATGTATACTTTGGCACCATGGATATTACTGTTAAGCGAAATGCCTATGGCAGACAGCTTGGAAGCTTTGAAACAGTTTCTGATGTTAAGGGTATCGGTGAAGTACCTATGGTATTCATTCGTGCTCCATATATCGAAAGCGTTGGAGAAGGTGTTGATGTTCTCGCAACAGTAAACGGAAATATAGTTGCGGCTCGTCAAGACAATCAGCTTGCTACATCTTTCCACCCAGAGCTTACTGATGACACAAACGTTCACCAGTATTTCTTAGATATGATTAAATAAAGTAAAACCTCGGTCAATCAATCTGACCGAGGTGTTTTGTTATATTGCTTCTGTTATTTTAGTGACTTTCCATTCGTTGTTTTCTTTCTTTATTTCCCATCTTGATACTACATCATAACTTCCCTTAAATCCTTCACCATAACCATCAAGATATTCCGCAGTATATTTAACCCAAATATATCCACTGTCACCGTCTTGCTTTGTGTTCAAATACTCGATAGAAACATTAGTTGTACTTGCATTATCTAGCACTGTTTTATCCGGACAATATGCTGAACACGCTCCTAAGTCACGATCAGAAGCCTCTTGAAGACTTATTTTGAAAGCCTTTTCAGAGTCTTTGATTATCTTTTTTGCAATTTCAATCTGTTCCTTGTCTTCACATTTTGTTTGAAGCTCCTTATGGTTCGGGTCATTTATATATTGATATGCTGTAGTTTCATAAATATACTTCTCTGTATTTTCATTTTTAGAGCAAGCTGATAAAATACAAGCTGATAATATTAAAAGAGCGGGAATTATAACTTTTTTCATATTATTTACCCCATTATTATCCAAGCATCCACTTCTCAAATTCTTTGGCTGTATTTTCATCTGTTATCCAATATGCTCTTCTTGAAACATATCTATGAAGAACATCGGATTCATCCTTAGGAAGAGTGTTGCTTTCGATAAGAGTTACCATTTCCCTCATATATGTCAAGTCAAGCTCATAATCTGTGATGAACGTTGTTCTTGCATATTTCGAGCCTTTGTATTTGCTTAAAATTTCATAAGCCTTGAGGTCGTTTTTATTGCTTTCTTCTTCCTCGGCTTCATACTTAGCATCTATTTCATCTAAGCTAAGATCTATATCGGATATATTTGCAACATTTAAGGATTTTAGATCTCCCTTTTTGTATTTTTGGACAACTTCCTCTTTAAGTTTATCTTCCTCGGGATTTGGTTCAAAATTTTCGAAAGCCGATATATCATTTACTTGATACGTCTTTTCACCGTCTTTTGTTGGCACAGTATAAAAAGCTTGATTTTCATTTCCGTTTGGAGAAGTTATTGCAGAGGTAACAATACCAGTACTGAGCAAAGTTAATGCAGTAAAAGATAAAGTTAAAATAAATTTTGTTTTTTTCATAACAAGCACCCCTAAGAATTTTTATTCATTATATCATGTGTACTTATATATGTCTATGATTATAGAAAGTAATTGACAACTCTCTTACAAAACTTTTGCATTTTTTATTTACACAAGTTTTACTAATATCTTATATTTATCTGATAGTATGAGTATATTTATTTTGATAATATAAATAATAAAAGGAGGTGAGATTTACGAAAAAGATAACACCTAAAAAATGGCATAAATTTCTTATGCCTTGGATAGCTATTGGTATGGGAATAGCCTTTGTTCTTGCTTTGCTATGCCAACAATACAGTGTATTGGGCATAATCTCCATAATAGTAACATCTGTAACTATGGCGGTTGCTATTATAGGGACAGCTATATTTTATCGTTGCCCGAGATGTGGAGTTCCTCTTGAAGTTGTTATATTTTTTAATGACTTAAAAGCTTGCTCATTTTGTGGGGCAAAAATGAAAGACGGAGAATTTATTGATGAGCATAAACATAAAAAATAGATATAAAAATCTCGTTCTAAGCTAAAGAAATTAGAACGAGATTTTTTGTTATGACCTAAGTATATCCCAAGGGGTTATCATTCCGAGAAGTCTTCCGCCTTGACTGCCGTTATCCGTTATGAAAAGGGCAACAAGTCTGCGTGAACGCTGTTGTGGTTGCTCAAAGGCGGTTTTTGCTTCGATTACAGTTGTAGATTCGGGAATAAATCTGAAACGCTCGGTAGTATGAGCCTCGAACGGAAGATATTTTCTAAAATCACCAATTTCCATTTTTTCTATATTTTCGATTGCGTTGCCACCTAAGATATACATAAATATCGTACCTACACTAAATACCCCGATAAATTTTCCACCGTTGAGGACTGGAACATGGGAGAATCCTCTGCGCTCCATTTTTTTCATAATAGTAAGAGCATTGTTGTTTAAAGATGCTTTTAAGAGATTCTCAAAAGGTGTTGCATAGCTTATTGCGAGTGGTGGACGCTTTACATAGTTTATAACCTCGTTGAGAATATCCAGCATAGCTTGTGAGGGTTCAATTATTTTTTCGCCATTCACCTCTGGGTGATGGGAAAGAAGATTGCGGATTTCCCGACAAAGATTAAGCTTATCCTTGAATTGTCTGCCTTCGACATCATTCATAAATTGTACAACAACACTGCCATAGTTGCGTGTTCTGTCGCTGTATTTCTCACTAAGGACTTCTTCGAGAGTTCTGTATAAGTTCAAAAATTCATCTGATTTCATAATTTCACCCCATAGACTTGCTTATGGATTCCAAAGGCAGAGCCTTTGGCGGGCTTTAAGTACGGACTTTGTCCGCACTTATTGACTAATGTTGCCGATAAACTATCAAGTTTAAACAAAATTCGCCAAACAGTAAACCCTCTTGCACTTAGCTTGTAATTGGGCTATGGCGATTTCTATTAGAATAATTTATACATTAAAATCTAAGCTTATTTCTTTTATGCTTGTTTCTATTCTGCGAATAGTAACACCAGCTGATGCCAACATTCTCTTTGATGCAAGAGTTGCTGGAGATTCAGCATATTTATCAGAGAGGTAGACAACCTCCTTTATTCCCGATTGAATGATAGCCTTTGCACACTCGTTGCAAGGGAATAATGCTACATATATTGTCGCACCCTTTAGCGATTTACCTTGAGAATTGAGAATCGCATTAAGCTCAGCGTGTACAACAAAAGGGTACTTTGTATTATTCTGAAAATCGTCCTCTCTTTCCCAAGGATATTCATCATCGGAGCAACCATAAGGAAAGCCATTATATCCTGTTGAGAGTATTACATTATTATGTACTATACACGCTCCAACCTGTGTATTTGGGTCTTTACTACGCTTTGCTGCAAGTAAAGCTACTCCCATAAAATATTCATCCCAACTAATATAACCTTTTCTTTTCATAATATTCCTCCTGAATTTTATTAGATATAGTAAATTAAGCCTTGCCCTTCTTACATAAATAATCTTCGCTTTTTAGCCTTCATATGTATAGGCAAAATCTCTGTAAATACTGCATAATTCCTGCCCGAAATTCTTCTATCAAAATGCACACTGCCAAAATACCAACATTTATACTTAACATTCTTGGCAATTTCATCGAAAAACGAACCAATTGCACTGATTTCCGACCTTGAATCTATCAGACCTCTTGCATTTCCTGATGGCTCATGAGTTATAAGATAATCAACATTATAATCATATCTATTCAGATTTTCGACCGCATAGGTCATCTCATCAACTGTCGGCATTTCTTGCTTATACCATGTTCCCGCCGCAATACGAATTTCACGGTCAGGACTATCTCCACCACCAAAGGCGAAATAGGTTTCGCCGTCTATTGTGAATATCTCTCCCCTAATCATATGATAAAGGTTTCCCGAAATATGATGAGCTCTTCCACCAAAAAGTTCCTCAATCGGATATTTCTCTAAAAGCTCGAAATTCTCGTGCGTTCCGTCTACAAACATCGTCTTATATGGCTTTTCTCCTATTTCCTCAAGAAATTTCTTTTCTTGCTCTGAACCATTCCATATAAAGCCAAAATCTCCGCATATCATTAGCACATCTTCCTCCGAAAGTCGTTTCAGCTTTCGGTCGGAAAAGCGTTTAAGCTCTCCATGCATATCTCCCGTAATATATACCATAAAATCCCCCGACAAAGTCTGAAAAATTATAAATAATTTGGTTTGTAATAAACCAAAAAATAATGTAAAATAATTGTTGAATACATAGCTATTTTCATTAAAATAATTATAACACAGGAGATTGATTTTTTCTATGAAATTAAAAAGCTTTTTTATTTTCTCGTTGGTTTTTTGTATATTATTTTCATCAATTCCTATGAATAAGGCAAGTGCTATTTCTTATAGCATTGATTTTGATATAAACTCAAAATCAGTCTATCTTGTAAATCTTGATACTGGCATTTCTGTCTATGAAAAAGATAAGGATAAAAAGTGCTATCCAGCATCTACTACTAAAATTATGACCTATATCATTGTTACTGAGAATATCAAGGATTTGGACAACACTAAAGTTACCGTAAAGCAGAGCATACTCAATAGGCTTAATGGTACAGGAAGCTCTACCGCCGGACTTATTGGTGGAGAAACTCTTACTGTCACCCAGCTCTTGAACTGCCTTATGATTCCATCTGGCAATGATGCGGCTTTGGTTCTTGCGGACTATGTCGGTGGAGGAAGCATAACTAATTTCGTCAAGATGATGAATAAAAAAGCAAAGGAACTCGGCTGCGAAAATACGCATTTTATGAACCCTCACGGACTTCACGACCCAGACCACTATACCACAGCATCTGACCTTGCAAAAATCACAGAGTATGCAATGACCTTGCCGAAATTTACTGAAATCACAAGCACAACAGTTTCTGATTGTCTTGGCGAGGATAGACCGCTTATTACAACAAACTCCCTCATTGACGAGGTTCGTGGAGGAGATTACTTTTATAAGTATGCAACAGGCACAAAAACAGGCTGTACAGGTGATGATTCAGGCTATTGCCTTGTTTCAACAGCCGTTTATGAGGGATATTCATATTTATGCGTTACGCTCGGTGCAGACTATTCAAAAAACGGCGAACAGCTCGAAAACGGTGCTATGAAAGATGCAAAAAATCTTTTCCGCTGGGCATTTACAAGCTTACAGCTTACAACTGTAATTGACGAAAAAACGATAGTTGATGAAGTAAACATCAATTTTGCTTGGGGCAAAGATAGATTAAAGCTTTCTCCTGCAACAAGCTACTCAACAATTCTTCCGTCAGATATTAAGGCATCAAGCATAGATAAAGTTTATCACCTACCCGAAAGCGTAAATGCACCAGTCAAGGCTGGTGATAAAATCGGTACAGTCACGCTAAAATACGCAAATAATGAACTTGCGACCGTAGATTTAGTAGCCGCAGAAACAATCGACCAAAGTGATTTGCTTGTTGCTATGGACGGTATCGGCAAAGTAGTATCTAACCCTTGGTTTATTGTATGTGCGTCATTGCTTGTATTATTAGTAATTATTTACATAATCATTTTAACAATTTACAGCAAACGCTGTCGCAACAGACGCAAGGTCAAAACCTACCGCCGTATGTAAATAATAAATAAAAATTAATCGAAAGGATATTAAATCACAAATGAATCAATTTAAAGCCATAGATTTATTTGCTGGCATAGGAGGAATTCGTCTTGGATTTGATAAAGCTTTTGGAAAAAATATAAAAACAGTATTTGTAAGTGAATGGGATGAATATGCTCAAAAAACTTATAAAGCAAATTTTAAAGATGATTTTCAAATAGCTGGAGATATTACAAAAATAGATGTAAGCGATATTCCTAAATTTGATATATGTTTAGCTGGTTTTCCTTGTCAAGCCTTTAGTCTTGCTGGAAAAAGAATGGGATTTGAGGATAATTATAAAGGATTATGTAGAGGTACTCTTTTTCAAGATGTAGCAAGAATTTGCGAATATCATAAACCAAGAGTTATTTTCTGTGAAAATGTTAAAGGATTAACCATTCACGATAAAGGGCGTACATTTAAAATTATTTGTAAAACTTTTGAGGATTTAGGGTATAAAGTCTTCTCAGAAATCTTAAATAGTAAAAATTTTGGAGTTCCTCAAAATCGTGAAAGAATTTATATTGTTGCATTTCGCAATGATATTGCTCCATTGGAATTTATTTTTCCTGAGTATACTGATACTACACAAAGACTCTGTGATATTATTGAAAAACAGCCCGTACCAGCTAAATACTATTTAAGTGATGTATATCTTAATACTTTAAGAAAGCATAAAGCTCGTCATATGGCAAAAGGAAATGGCTTTGGATATGAAATTCGTGAATGGAATAGCATAGCAGGTGCTGTTGTATGCGGTGGAATGGGTAGAGAACGCAATTTGCTTATAGACAAACGACAAACTAATCTTATTCCTACAACACATATAAAAGGAGAAATCAACAAAGAGGGCGTCCGTAAAATGACCCCACGAGAGTGGGCCAGATTACAAGGCTTTCCAGATACATTTAAACTTCCTCTTGCCGATGTACACTTATACAAACAATTAGGCAATAGTGTTACTGTAAATGTTATTGAGGCAATAGCGGAAAAAATTAGGGAGGTTCTAATTAAATGACAAAATTATCAGGAAATAAAGGAGAATGGAGTGAAATATATGTATTTCTAAGACTTTTAGAAGTAGGAAAACTTTATGCAGCTACAGAAAACTTAGAGAAAATTGACACGGTTTTTTATAATGTTTTAAAAATCATTAGAAATGAAGATATTGGTACATTAGAGTTTATATTCAATAAAGAAACAAATACTATATCCATATTAAATACATCTTCTGGAATAATTTTATTATCACTTGATACAATAGATTTTAAAAATGAAGCAGATAAATTATATAAAGCTATAGTTTCTTCTAAAGGCTCTTCTTTTTCAGTTGATAAAACCGAAATTTTTTTAAAAAATATAGGAATAAATAAACTAAAAGCAAAATCTTCTGATAAATCAGATATTAGAATAAAAATACACGATATAAACTCAGGTTTTGAAGCTATTCAAGGTTTTAGTATTAAATCCAGATTAGGTAATCCATCAACTTTAATAAATGCAGGAAAAACTACAAACTTCATTTATGAAATAATAGGAAATATTAATGATAACATTGCAAATAAATTTAATAACGATTTAAATACTTTTAAAAATCGTTTTGAATTTCTTTATCATAACAACTGTTGTCTTATATATAACGATATGGCAAATATCACTTTCAAAAACAATCTGATTTTAATTGACGGTGTACTTCCAGAAATAACTGCAAATTTACTTATTGCTTATTATAAAGATGGATATTCCAATGTAGTTTCAGCTATAGAGAAAATCACACAAGATAACCCACTTGGATACAACTTAGACCAAGGACATCCATTTTATAGTTATAAATTCAAAAAATTTTTAACCGAATGTGCTTTAGGTATGTTACCATCAAAAATGTGGAATGGAATTGTTGATGCAACTGGAGGATATATAATTGTAAAAGAAGATGGTGAAGTTCTTTGCTATCACTTATTCAACCGAAATGAATTTGAAAATTATCTTTTAAAAAGCACAAGATTTGAAACGGCAAGCACAAGTCGCCACGAATTTGGGAAAATATATAAAGAAAATAACAAATATTATATCAAATTAAACTTACAAATTCGTTTTATTAAATAAATATGAAAAAGCTGACAGTTTTTCGCTGTCAGCTTTTTCTATGGCATTTATTCGATTTTAGTTTGCTGTATAGGTCTTGCCTGATTCAAGAGGTAAGCCTGCTTCGTTTTGGGCTGGATACTGATTTTTTCCGTCTGTGAATATAATCAGCGGATTCTTCCAATTTTTAGTAAAGGTATAGCTATACTTTGAATTGCCCTCGTCCTTGCAAGCTGTTCCAGGCCATGAGGCTACTTGGTCGCCACCGTCATAGACATAAGCATAGACTGTATTTCCCCAGCTTGATGGCTTTGTGAAATAAACTGTTACGCCCTCTGCATTTGTATCTGTATCAGCAGTTCCTGCTGTTCCTGTATCTGTTTTAGTTGATGCGGAATCTGTTGTATAGGTCTTTTCAGGCTCTACCAACATACCAGGCTCATTTGCCGCTGGAACTTGGTTTGTACCATCTGAGAATATGATAAGTGCATTATCCCAAGCCTCAGTAAATGTATAGCTGTATTTAGAATCGCCCTCGTCCTTTAATTCAACGCCAGGCCATGCAGCAGCTTCCTTAACCTTGCTTCCTCTCTCGTCATAGATATAGGCATAAACCTTGCTGCCCCAGTTTGATGGCTTTGTGAAGTAAACCTTTGTGCCATTCTTAACGCTTCTATCCTCTTGAACTGTAAAGTAGTAGGACATAACTGTCGCACCGTTGCCAGCTGATGTATTAGCCTTAAGTGTAATCTTAACGGCTGTACCTGCCTTAGCATCCTTGCCGATTTCGAGCTTATCGCCGTTATTGTAGCTTGTTTCTGTTCCACCATCAATAGAATATGTTGCTGATGCGGCGTTTTCTGATTTAAGTGTTACAGTTTCGGTCGAACCTGCTGTGAGAACGAAATTATCTGCATCGAGTGATACCGATGCAATGCTTGGAACTTCAATATAGCCATCATTATAGAGAACGATTACTGCACCAGCCTTGAGTGTACCTGTAAGAACTCCGCCAGAAACTGTATATTGTGTTGTTCCGTCTGCTCTGTCTATATATGTACCATCTGCAAGAGAGGTTTTGACATTAAGCTTATAATCCTCATCACTGCCGTTTATAACAACTGCACCCTTTGTGCCTCTTTCAATAAGGAGAACCTTCTTTGTATCGTCAGGATTGAGAAGCTTTTCGTCCTGACCGACCATAGCATTTCTAAATCTGTTTACAGCAACAACGGCTGCATCTTTATAGAAAGGATTTCCAGCTGCACCGATTCTATTCATTGTACCCCACATATTGTCTGCTGTCGCACCGTAAGGTCTGTCATAGAAAAGTGGTGTACCGCTCTTTCTTGCACAAATAATTGCCCACGCCCTGATAACTTCGTTATCATCTACTGTCTTATAAGAGCTGTCGCTGCAGTAGTTATCGTGAGATTCTACCCATGTTACAGCAGTAGGATTATCTACATCAATTTGCAAATCTTCCATTTTTGAAGCAAGAAGATTACCAGAATTTATAGATGAACGGATTGTCGCACCATATGCACTTGCTGTTGTAGCACCAATTACCTTTTGGTATTCGTCTATTCTTTCGTTATCTCCTTGAAGAACTTCGCCATAGTTAAAGATTTTATCTGCGTTAGTAATCTCTGAGATAACACGGGGCCAAAAATTATTTTCTGTTGCCTTGCTGTCCTTAGGGTCATCAGGAAGTCCGATATGCTTTGCTGTATCATATCTGAAACCGTCTGCACCGCAAGCAATGCAATCATTAAGATACTTTATAAAGTAATCCTGAAAATTCTTGTTTTCAGTATTTACATCAGGAAGTCCACCCATCTGACCTGTTGTACACTCAAAGCGGTCGCCCCACTTTGTAATTTCCTTAAAGCCATTTGCGTGATAAAGATTTTCCTTGCCACCAACAGCATCAAGAAGATTTTTATTTACTTGGTCGACTTGAGTTGTTGTGTGGTTAGGCACTACATCGACGATAACCTTAATGCCATACTTATGAGCCTCATCACACATAGCCTTAAATTCATCTTTTGTGCCAAGCTGATAGTTACCGATTGTCCAGTCTGTTGGCTGATAATGATAATACCATTTGCCATCACCGCTTATCTGCATACCACCATCTGCACCTACAAAACACTCATTAATTGGTGAGGTTTGAATTGTAGAATAGCCTGCATAAGCTATATCCTGCATATTCTCCTTTACAGTATTAAATGACCAGCACCAAGCGTGGAGAATAGCACCATCTTTTATGCTATCTGTCAAGCCATAATTAACGCTTACTTTTTCTGTACTACTTTCTGTTACTGATTGTGTTGTGCCTGTGTTAGACTCATTATTATCAGTATTACCTTTACAGCCAACCGCTGAGCCTACAAGCATTGCCACAAGAATTAACGCAATACTCGATTTTAAAAAGCTTTTCTTTTTCATATTAACCTCCTATAAACTTTGGAAATAGTTTTATAGTAATTATGGCATATTTTTAAGTGAAATTCAATACCATACAACTTTGCAGTTTAAAAAATATAGCAGAATTAACAGTAAAAATATATAAATAAGGAGTAGTCATATTTCTGACTACTCCTATTAAGCTTATTTTTCTACAAAATCAGAGATAGTTGCTTCACTATTTTCAATATCCTTCTCAATCAAACCAAGAATATACTGCTTAATAGTAACATCTTCCATTACAGTTTTAATCTTAATCTTTTTATACAGCTCACTATCAATTTTAAAATTTATAGCTTTCTCCATAATCAACCATCCTTTAATAAGTATATTTAAAATAATATATAGCCAACAATCTAATAAGTTGCATATATAATTTTCTACAATTCAATGTAACTACTTTTCTCAAAATGAACTTTAAACATAGTTAAAAAGTATTTGTTATACCACTACAAATTGTAATACATTTTTACGATTTTGTCAACTGTATTTTTTACATTTTTAATGTTTTAAGTATAGTAAGCTTTTTGTAACATATATTATTTAATCTAAAAATCTTACAATTTGTATTGGAGGTGATAGTAATGGCAGAAAGCAAGCTGACAATTAAAAAACGCAATCCATTAAAGGGTGAGGACGGAAGCAAGGTTATTTCAGTTCGCATAAAAGATGAAACCATACATCGTCTTGACGAGCTTGCAAAAGAAACAAATCGCTCCAGAAACGAAATCATTGGAATTTTGCTTGAGTTTGGGCTTGATAATGTCGAGGTTGAATAATACAACCATATATTATAAAAAGGAACGGTTCTAATCCGTTCCTTTTTGTTTGAAGTTTATGTGTCTATAAATCAATATAACCAAAGAACATATAATCAAAATTATGCTTATCCATTGAGATGTAGATATTCCAAAGAGAAAACCTCTTATTTCATCGCCTCGGAAAAATTCCGTCGTCATTCTTAATGCTCCATACATAAGAAGATATAGCAGAAAAAGAGTTCCCTTTCTAAGGTTTTTATATGAAAGAAATAGCAATATCGCAAATATTATTAAATCTCCTGCACTTTCAACAAGCTGTATAGGCAATCTTGTTACACCGTTAGCCTCTGGGATATTCGGATTATTATAAACAACGCCCCAGCTGCTCTCTATTCCATAGCAACAGCCACCCAAAAAGCAGCCCACTCTGCCAAATGCGTGAAATAGTGGTATCGCAGGGGCATATATATCTGCATAAAACATTGTATCGAGCTTTTGCTTTTTGCAATAAATAGTGCCAAGAATAATTCCGCCTATAAGTCCGCCATAAAATACCATTCCGCCCCAAATATCGGTAGTATAAAACCAAAAATTTTCCCATGAGCTGAAAACTTTGTCAAGGTGCATTATACACCACCACAGCTTGTCTAAATGCGTTATTCCATAGAGAATATGAGCTCCTATAAACGCACCTATAAAAGCTACTGCTGGTATATTTATAAGCTGTGTGCGGTCTATATCTTTTCTCCGTCTTACCCTAAGCCATATATATATAACAGCTAAGGCTATTCCAAAAATAGCTGATATGCCATAGCTTGGAATATTCATTCCAAAAATGTTTATTGTAGGAAGCATAACTTAAAAACCTCTTAAAAAAGAAGCGAAGCGTTCATGAATAAGAACGCTTCACTTTGATTTTAATTTAGATTAATATAAATCCTTGTGTCATTTACAAACGAATATCCGCTTATCCTTACCATTTATAGTTATAAGAAACATAAGGAGCAGAATTTACTGCACTAAAAGCTGATATTGTGCATATAAGGCAACCAGCACCGCAAACAACTGCGATAATAGAGCATACAAGACCTGTTATTGCAAGGCCATTTTGCTTTAGGCCTACTTGTTTACTCTTATTGCCTGACATAATGGCAAGAACTATACCTACAATACCAAGAACCGCACCAACGCCCCAGCACCAGCCTGTGCAAAGTCCAATAATACCAAGAACCATAGAAGCTATACCCATACCCCTACCTGGGTCTTCTGGAGCTGGATATTGTGGCTGTGGCTGATACTGTGGCTGTTGATATGGTGGCTGCTGATAAGACTGCTGTGGATACTGTTGGTACTGTGGTTGCTGATATTGCTGAGGGTTTTGCTGATTTTGTGGGTCTTGTGGATAATTATTCATAATAATAACTCCTCAATATTATATTTATATATATAACAATAGCACAATTTATCTATTTTTGTCAACTCTATTTTTAAATTTATTCTTTTTTATATGATACATAAAAAGAACGGCTTCAAGCCGTCCCTTTGATTGATTATTTATCTTTTTCAAGCTCTAATAGCAAACGATTTATTCTATCCATATCAACACCATCTGTTGTTGGTGTATATGAAGACTTACTTGGCTCTGGAATGGTTTCACTTGTTATATCAGGATTGCTGTCTGTTAATGTAATATCATCTGCTATATGATTTCCTGTAACAATAGGCTCAGGCTCTGGTTGTATCTCCTCAACTTCTTGCTGTGGTTCTGCCTCTGCCGGAGTTTGTTTTTCTTCCTGTTCAAAATTACTTTGAAGTATGCTGTGAAGTGCATCTGCGTGAGATGCAACCTCTGGTTCTTCTTGCTTAGGCTCTATACTTGCAGCAGGCTCAGAAAGAATTGTTTCTCTGCGAATATGTGGTGCAGACTTTCCGAAAGAAGCTATATCCTCAAAGGAGCTATAAGCTGGCTCTTCCTGGGCATCAGATTTTTCATCAAGCTCTGCCTTTTCTGCTTCTTCAAGCTCCTCGGCTTGCTTATGAAGGTACTGATTACCAGCCTTGCTTGTAATCTCTGCAAGAAGTGAAATTGTATAAAAGCAAAGCAGTATGTCTGAAATCTCCATAATCAGCTTATCATTTATCTTAAACTCACCCGAAAGAACAGCAGAAACTATAATGTCAGCTCCATATGCAAGGCAAGCACAAATCATTGGTACACCAAAGAAAAACAGAGATTTTATACAGCTTTTCTTCAAGCCTGCAAACATAACTGCGTGATAATATATAAATAATGCTGCAAGAGCAACTGCAACTATATCAAACATCTCTGAGCTTTGAACAGAAACCTTTGTATAATCAAAGAAAAGATTTATAAGTCTTAGTGCAAACATTACTGGAACTATAACTGTAAGTAACGGTTTGGTCTTTAAGAAATTTTTGCCAACAAGTGATGAAACTGATTCCATAAGGAACACTCCACCAGCCAAAATCTCAAAAAGATTTGTTATGATATAGAAAAGTGCATTAGTATCTTCTGGAATATTTGAGATTGACATAAATCCAAGTATGCCATTAGTAATAAAGCAAATTGAAATCAGCAAGCCAAAAAAACCCGCAAAGAAATTCTTGCCAATATCATAATTTTGCGGGGTTTCTCTATCGAGAAGGGTAAGAATTGCTCCTATGATAAAGCCTGAAGCTATCAAGCCAAAAATAACTATCGAATACATAGACTTATCAAGAAAAAACTCTCCACCAGTATTAATAACAACAGAACGCCATACACCTAAACCAAGAGATGCGACCGCCGTTATTATAAGGACAATCCAATTATATTTAATTTTCATTCAATTAGCACTCCTTTTTAAATTTGTACGGTAAATGCACCAGTGATATTCTTATATTTTATACCAAACCGCCGATAATTGCAATGTTACACACAACAAAAAAAGGATTTTTTACTAATTGTTTAAATTTAATATCATAATATTAGTCTGCTGTACGCTCATCAAGAGGAACATAGCCTGTAGGTTTAACCATAGAACGATATGCCGGACGAATAATTCTTCCACCATATGTAATCTCCTCAATTCTATGAGCGCACCAGCCCGCAATCCTCGAAACAGCAAAGAGTGGAGTAAAGAGGTCGCTTTCAATCCCCAGCATATCATATACAAAGCCGGAATAGAAATCGACATTTGCACAGATAACCTTCTTACTGCCCTTTACATTTTCAAAAACACTTGGAACGAGCTTTTCTACTCTCTTATAGAACTCATAAATATCAGTCATACCCTTTTCTGCAGAAAGCTTTTTAGCATTTTTCTTGAGGATTTTTGCTCTTGGGTCAGAAAGTGTATAAATTGCGTGACCAAAACCATAGATAAGACCCGAACCGTCACCAGCGTCCTTAGTAATAATCTTTCCGAGATAATCTGCAATTTCTTCCTCGTCTGTCAAATCCTTGATGTTAGCAAGAAGTTCGTCCATCATATGCTTAACCTTGATGTTAGCTCCACCATGACGAGGACCTTTAAGCGAACCGATAGCCGCTGAAATAGCAGAATATGTATCTGTGCCTGAAGATGAAAGAACTCTTGTTGTAAAGGTAGAGTTATTACCACCGCCATGCTCTGCGTGAAGTATCATACATAGGTCAAGGAGCTTTGCCTCAGAGTCTGTAAAATGACAATCAGGGCGCAAAGCGTGAAGAATAGACTCGCTTGTAGAAAGGCTCTTATCAATCGGGTGGAAATACATACTCTTATTCTCAAAATGTCTGCGTTTAACCTGATAAGCATAGGTCATAATTGTAGGCAGACAGGCTATGAGAGAAATAGATTGACGAACTATATTTTCAAGGGAGTTATCATCTGGGTTATCATCAAATGAATACATAGCAAGCACAGAGCGGGCAAGCTTATTCATAATATCCCTTGATGGTGCTTTAAGAATCATATCCTCAGCAAAATTTTCTGGCAAATCTCTTGCCTCCGCAAGGAAGTATTTGAGCATTTCAAGCTGTTCCCTTGTTGGCAATTTACCAAACATTAAAAGCCAGGCTGTTTCCTCATAGCCAAATCTGTTTTCCGCTATGCAGGCATCTATAATATCATTAACATCTATCCCACGATATGTGAGCTTTCCCTCATCAGGAATCTTAACACCATCATCGACAAGAAAGCCATGAACATTACAAATTCTCGTAAGACCTGCCATAACGCCTGTGCCATCGGGATTTCTAAGACCTCTCTTAACATTATAGGTAGTATAATCTTCCTGAGTAAACCCGTTATTCTGACGATATTCTTCGCATAATTGTGATAATCTATTAGTGAAGTCAGTGCTTGCAAGTGTCATAAAACAACGCCTCCGATTTATATTCTTAAAAAGTACTGTAAATACTTTGTCGGCAATATGCCATAAATTATATTTTATTCTAATTACTTTATGCTGTCAAGAAAGTAAGAGCCTACGAAAAAATATTCATTACTTTACATAATTAGCCATAGCGGAATTTATAATTTATTGTCAGTTTTTTGCAAGAAATCGTTAATTAAAATTCAAAATAAAATCTTTATAAACGATTTATTCGGAATATGCCCTATCGTTATTGAAACTATTATAGTAAATTCTTTCATTTATATGTCAAAAGGGAGAAAATTATGAAAATTAAGCGTGAATTTTTAATCTGCACAGCTATTTTTGTTTTAATGGCAAGCTTGCCACTTTTTGCGATTGGTGCTTCATACGGATTAGAAGAACCTGTAAACACTGATACATCTGGTGTTTTATCAAAGGTTGAAAACTCCAAGTCTGAAAGTAAAACAGAAAAAGCCCCTTCTAAAACCGAAAACAAGGCTGCATCATCAGAAACCAAAGCTTCCGAAAGCCCGCAAGAAAGCCTTGTTGAAGTAAGCAGCAGCGATAAAATATCCGCTGACGGAAGGTTTAAAATTCTCGACACCTCTACAAATGAAGTTCTCACCCTTACAGACGAGGAATTTTTAATCGGGGCAGTCGCCGCAGAAATGCCTCCAAGCTATGAACCTGAGGCTTTAAAAGCTCAATGCATTGCTACATACACTTGTTATGCTAAAAAAAGAGCTGATGAGAGAGCCAATCCTCACCAAGAATTGAACGGTGCGGATTTTTCGGCGGATTTATCAAAAAAACAAATTTATCTCACGCCAGACCGAATGAAAGAGGATTGCGGAGAAAGCTATGATGAAATTTATTCAAAATATAAAAGCATTGTTGAAGCTGTAAAGGGCGAGGTTTTAACCTATAAAGGCGAGCTTATCACCTGCACATATTTTGCGATTTCCAGCGGAAAAACTGACAGCTTTAAGGATATTTTCGGCAAGGATTTACCTTATCTTACGGCGGTTTCAAGCCCCTATGATGCCTTTGCTCCAAATTATAAATCCGAAAAAGCTATTTCTGCGGAGGATTTCAAAAAAGCTTTTGAGGAAAATTCAAATACTGTCAATTTTTCAGAAAGTGCTGATAAATGGATTAGCGATATTAAATTAACCGATTCAGGAAGTGTTAAGTGCATTAAAATCGGAGGTGTTGAATTTAGCGGCAGCAAAGTGAGGGAAATTTTGGGATTAAGGAGTGCTTGCTTTAGTGTTAAGTACAACAAGGAATTTCAGTTTGAAGTCAAAGGCTATGGGCATAATGTGGGAATGAGCCAATATGGAGCAAATGAGATGGCTAAAGAGGGCATCGGATATAAAGGCATATTAGAGCATTATTATAATGTAAAAATATAATCTTAAAGCTCTTTCTTTCGCTTTACAATATTTAATTACTATCCTACAAAAAATTTCAATTTTCCTCTTGTATTTTTTGCATAAATAATTTATAATATGTTATAAATTATTATGCAACTATCTTTGTGAAATCTCTTAGATTTTTGCCCACCTACGAAAGGAGAATTAAACTCGTATGAAACAATATAATGCAAAAAATATCCTTAACATCGCTATCGCTGGTCATAGCGGCTCTGGTAAAACCTCTCTCGCTGAAGCTATTATCTATACCTGTGGCGGTTCGGAACGCCTCGGCAAGGTATCTGAGGGTAATACCATACTTGACTGCGACCCTGAAGAAATTAAGAGAAAAAGCTCTGTTGTAGCGGCTACTGCTCCAGTAGAGTGGAAAAATCATAAAATAAATCTTATAGATACCCCAGGATTATTCGACTTTGAGGGAGGTCTTTATGAGGGCGTTCGTGCCGCTGATTCAGTTCTTATTACTGTTTCTGGCAAAAGCGGTGTTTGTGTCGGCACTGAAAAGGCTGTTGCCGCCGCTGATAAGCGTGGTTTGACAAAGATTTTCTTTGTAAACGGTCTTTGCGATGAGAGTGCAAGATTCTATCGTGTATTTGAAAATCTTAAAGCCTCATTCGGTCCGTCCGTCTGCCCTGTTGTCGTTCCTTATATAGTTGACGGTCAGGCAGATTGCTATGTCAATCTTCTTGAGTATAAAGCATATAAATATGAGAATGGAAAAATCACAACTGTTCCACTTCCTGATATGGGAAATCGTCTTGAAGGTCTTAGAACCGCTATTTGTGAGGCTGTCGCTGAAACAAGTGACGAAATGTTCGAAAAATATTTTTCAGGCGAGGACTTCACCCCTGAAGAAATCATTGTCGGCGTAAGTAAGGGCGTTAAAGAGGGAAAAATCAGTCCTGTATTCTGCGGTGACGCACTTCTTACATACGGTATTGAACAGCTCTTGAACGGTCTTATCTGGCTTGCTCCATCTGCTGAGGATAAATCAGAAGAGCTTGCACTTGATACCGAGGGCAATCCTGTTGAGCTTTCTGTAAATGAAAATGCTCTGCCCGCTGCAATCGTTTTCAAAACTGTTGCAGACCCATTTGTCGGCAAGCTGTCTTACTTTAAGGTTATTTCAGGCAAAATCTCCCCTGAAACTCCGATTATGAATATGCGTACAGGTACGATTGAGCGTTTAACCAAGGTTATGACTATCTGTGGCAAAAAGCTCATAGATACTCCATATATTACCGCTGGCGATATAGGTGCGGCGGCAAAATTACAATCTACCAATACAGGCGATACTCTTTGTGCTCCTGCGAGAAAGGTTATCCTTGAGGGCATTGAATATCCTCAACCTTCCTATTCTAAGGCAGTTTATCCCAAGAATAAGGGTGATGAGGAAAAGGTCGCTCAGGGCTTATTAAGACTTTCTGAGGAAGACCCAACAATTCGCTTTAAAACAAATAACGAAACTCACGAAATGATTCTTACTGCTCTCGGCGAACAGCATATTGATGTTATCGTATCCAAGCTAAAGAGTAAATTTGGTGTTGAGGTAACACTCAGCACACCTAAGGTAGCTTATCGTGAAACTATCCGCAAAAAGGTTAAGGCACAAGGCAAGCACAAGAAACAAACTGGCGGTCACGGACAATTTGGTGATGTCTGGATAGAATTTGAGCCATTTGACGGCGATTTTGAGTTTGATGAAAGAGTTGTCGGCGGTGCCGTACCTAAGGGCTTTTTCCCTGCTGTTGAAAAAGGCTTGCGTGAGTGTATGCAGAAAGGTCCTATTGCTGGCTATCCTGTTGTTGGTGTTAAGGCTACTCTTTACGACGGCTCTTATCACCCTGTTGATTCCTCCGAAATGTCCTTTAAAATGGCTGCGGCTATTGCATTCAAGACGGCTATGGAAAGTGCAGACCCAATTCTCCTTGAACCAATCGGCACATTAAAGGCTACTGTGCCTGATTCCGCAATGGGCGATGTTATGGGCGAAATCAATAAACGCCGAGGTCGTGTTTACGGTATGAATCCTGCTGGAAATGGCTATCAGACAATCGAGGCAGAAATTCCTATGGCAGAAACGAGCGACTTCTCAACCTTTATCCGACAGGCAACCCAAGGCAGAGGTCATCATACAATAGAATTTCTCCGCTATGACCCCGCAGTTAATCAAAAATAATTTATAGAGTGTAAGAATATATTTATATTCCTCCCATACAAAAACCGCACGAAGTATTTAACTTTCGTGCGGTTTGGTTCTTAGAAAAAATCAAGTTCTTATAGATTGACATATATTTTCTTATGTTATATAATATAAATAAGGATAGAGCGTATCACAAAACGGTCGCTCCCAAAGATGTTTAGTTATGAAATAACCGCCTTATTGGGAAGTGGGGCGGTTATTTCCTTTTATTATCACTGAAAAGCTTGATAATAGCAATTATCAATATGCCAAGCTGAATTAAATCAGACCAAGTAACATAACTTTCCATATGTAACACCCCCATTTCTGGGAGCAGGATTGACCGCCTATCGTTGTGATACGCTCTATGTATAATTATATTAACATGAGTTCGATAGAAATTAAAAGTTTCGCTCAAGCCTTTTCAAAGGCTTGCAGGGTCAAGGGACGGAGTCCCTTGTGGGTTTTAAGGGCAAAGCCCTTAACATTCTTTGCCCAACGGGCGAACGCAGTTCGCCCCTACTTTTATAACTTATTATTAACTAAGAATATTCATCGAACTCACATTATATAATATGTAATATCTTGTCAGTAAAAATACCGCCTTGCTTAAAGCATAGGCGGTATCTTTATATCATAAAATATTATTTTTTCTTAAAGCTATCCTTTAAAGATACTGAACGGTTAAATACTGGCTTTTCTGGTGTACTGTCTTTATCAACGCAGAAATAGCCAAGTCGCATAAACTGATATGATTTCGGTGCTTCTGCACTTGCCATAGCTGGCTCAACCTTACAGTTTGTGAGAATTTCAAGAGAATTTGGATTGAGATAATCAAGAAAATTCTTATCGCCGACATCTGGGTCAGGAACAGTAAAGAGATTATCATAAAGACGAACTTCTGCCGTAGCGGCTGTCTTTGCGTCAACCCAATGAATAGTACCCTTGATTTTTCTGCCGTCAGGAGCGTTTCCTCCTCTTGTTTCAGGGTCGTATTCTGCATAAACCTCTATAACATTGCCGTTTTCGTCTTTCTTACAGCCTGTACATTTTACAATATAGGTTGTTTTAAGGCGAACTTCATTTCCTGGGAACATTCTGAAATAACCCTTTACAGGTTCTTCCATAAAATCATCTTGCTCTATAAAGAGTTCACGAGAAAATGTTACTGTTCTTGTGCCGTCTTCTGGACAATTTGGGTTATTTTCAACCTCAAAGGTTTCTGTCTTATCCTCTGGATAGTTTGTAATAATAAGCTTTACAGGGCGAAGAACTGCCATTGTACGCTGTGCAGTTTCGTTCAAGTCCTCACGCAGGCAATGCTCAAGAAAGCTATATTCAACTATGCTTGTAGCCTTTGCAACACCGATTCTTTCGCAGAAATTACGGATAGATGCAGGTGTATAGCCTCTTCTTCTCAACCCGCAGAGAGTAGGCATTCTTGGGTCGTCCCAACCATTTACATAATTTTCCTCAACAAGCTTACGGAGCTTTCTCTTACTCATAACAGTATTGTTGATACCAAGTCTTGCAAACTCAATCTGTCTTGGCTTTGCAGGTACAGAAATATTATTTATAACCCAGTCATAGAGTGGGCGGTGGTCCTCAAATTCAAGTGAGCAAAGAGAATGAGTAATACCCTCAAGTGCGTCCTCAATAGGGTGTGCAAAATCATACATAGGATAAATACACCATCTATCGCCTGTTCGGTGGTGCTTAATTCTATTTATACGATAAAGAACAGGGTCACGCATATTGAAGTTACCTGATGTGAGGTCGATTTTTGCACGAAGAGTCATTTTTCCGTCAGGAAATTCTCCGTTTTTCATACGCTCAAAGAGGTCAAGGCTTTCTTCAATAGGTCTGTCACGATAAGGGCTTTTTGCAGGGTGGGATAAATCGCCACGATTTTCACGCATTTCCTCTGGTGAAAGCTCGCAGACATAAGCCAAGCCCTTTTTAATAAGCTCAATAGCAAATTCATACATCTTATCGAAATACTGTGATGCAAAGTAGAATCTATCGCCCCAGCTAAAGCCAAGCCATGCAATATCCTCTTTTATTGCGTCAACATACTCAACATCTTCTTTGGTTGGGTTTGTATCGTCCATTCTAAGGTTACATTTTCCGCCAAAGCGTTCTGCTGTTCCGAAGTCTATGCAAATAGCCTTTGCGTGGCCTATATGCAAATATCCGTTAGGTTCAGGTGGAAATCTTGTGTGAACTTCCTTACCCTCAAATCTGCCTCCCTCGGCTATATCTTCCTTAATAAAATCGTGGATAAAGTTACCAGCGACTTCATTTTCTAAAATTTCATCTGCCATAATTCTGTACTCCTTTTTATACTCCAAACTCAAATTTATTTTTCTCTAAAGTCAAGGCTTTTAATTATTCTATGCGAATGAACCGTTGGAGCGAACTGTGTTCGCCCGTTCGGTAGTTCATTGGGAAATTCTCCGACTGCGTCAACAAACTTCTTTTATAAATGTCGAACAAGACTTGTAGAGCGATTTTGCGTCTTGTCCTGTACGGTCACGCACTAACAGGGAACCCCCTGCGAGGGTTCCCTACGAAAAACATTCCACTGGAATGTTTTTCTACCCTCCTGCGCTTAGAGAAGTATAAAGTGTTTCGCTCTCTGCGGAGAGCGACCAAAGGCTCTGCCTTTGGAAACTGCGAGCCTTTAAAAAGGCTCGAGCGAAACTTTTAACTTTCCTAAATTAAGTTTTATTATAACTTTGCAAGCCCTGCATTAAGTCTTTTTAGAGATTCCTCTCTGCCAAGAATATCAAGAATTTCAACTGCTCCACCTGGTGTAACAGTCATTCCAGATGCGGCAATTCTTACAGGCCACATTGCTGTACCGTTCTTAATACCCTGCTTTTCAGCAAAAGCTATAAGGCAATCGTGAATTGAATCAAAATTCCATTCGCTAAGAGCCTCAAGCTCCTCAATAGCTGCTTTTAAGATTACAGGTGAATTTTCAAGATTAGTCTTACTTTTTTTATTGACAAAAAACTCCTTATCATATTCAGGCTGTTCCTCAAAGAAGGCTATCTTTTCGGGAATGTCTGTAAGCTTTGTTGTACGCTTTTGAAGTATAGAAGCGATTTTTACGAAATCAAGCGGTTTTTTGATAACCTGCTCGAAATATGGCTTTGCTACTTCTGCGAACTGCTCTACTGTCATAGCCTTTATATATTCGCCGTTGAACCATTCCAACTTATCATAATCAAATACAGCAGGAGATTTGCTTATACCGCTTATCTTGAAAACCTTTGTAAGCTCATCAAGAGTGAATACTTCTGTATTATCTTCAGGACACCAGCCGAGAAGTGCAATATAGTTAATGATTGCCTCTGGCAAATATCCTTCATTTGTCAAATCCTCAAAGCTTGTTGCACCGTGACGCTTAGAAAGCTTTGATACAGAGCCGTCCTCGTTTTTGCCCATAATGAGTGGAAGATGAATATAAGTAGGAATTTCCCAGCCAAAATCCTCATAGAGAAGATTATATTTTGGTGTAGAAGACAGATACTCACAACCTCTTACAACATGAGTAATATTCATAGTATGGTCATCAATAACATTAGCGAAGTTGTATGTCGGGAAACCATCCGCTTTTATAAGAATCTGGTCTTGAAGCTCAGAATTTTCAACTGTAATAGTTCCGAAAACAGCGTCCTCAAAGGTAGTGCTGCCCTCAAGTGGCATTTTCTGACGAATAACATACTCTGCACCACTTGCAAGAAGTCTTTCAACCTCTTCCTTTGGCAAATCACGGCAATGTCTGTCATAACCAGTGCCGAATTTATCGTTATCCTTGAGTGATTGAAGTCTTTCCTTAGAGCAGAAGCAATAATAAGCCTTCCCCTCTTTTACAAGCTGTTCAGCATAAGGAAGATACATTCCAAGTCTTTCACTCTGAACATATGGTCCGAAATCTCCGCCTACATCAGGGCCTTCATCGTGTTTAAGTCCGGCTCTTTCGAGTGTTCTATAAATGAGGTCAACTGCTCCCTCAACCTTGCGTTCTTGGTCTGTATCCTCAATTCTAAGAATAAACTTACCACCCTGAGATTTTGAAACAAGGTATTCATAAAGAGCCGTTCTAAGGTTTCCTACGTGCATAAAGCCTGTTGGGCTTGGTGCATATCGTGTTCTTACTGTATCAGACATAATTTTCCGTCCTCCGCTATATAAAATTTAATCTATTTTTTATTATACCAAATTATTCAATATAATCAAGTATTGGTGGGTGCCGACCCACGGCGAAGACGCGTAATCGCTCGACAAGTCTCGCTCGCAGTTAATTAGGGAAATCTGTTGACGCGGTCGAAGAAACTACCGATGAACTACCGCTTAGCTAACGCACTTATCTTAGACAATTAAAAGTTTTGCTCAAGGCGGCGAGCCGCCGCTCCCAAGACGCGGTGCGTGACCGCACAGGACAAGACGCGTAATCGCTCGACAAGTCTCGCTCGTGGTGAAGTTAAAAAAGATAGTTGTCGCGGTCGAAGAAACTACCGATGAACTACCGCTTAGCTAAC
>UMIH01060101.1_pt1 | contig 39208 bp, 42 predicted proteins | sample 1965771 | NCBI WGS metagenome assembly UMIH01 (sample SAMEA4836120, study PRJEB28245) | human gut metagenome | biome: gut microbiome; material: fecal sample | place: Denmark | collected 2008
TTACCAATGCTTTTGTGTACTGAAGAAGATGTAGAAGGTAACCATTCTACTGCTTCAGGTAAAGTTGATGAAAAACAATTATTTTACATTATGACTAGAGGTATTAGTTACAAAGAAGCAGTTAAATTGATTGTTAAATCTAAGTTTAATAAGATTATTGAGAGAATTTCTGATGAGGATTTGAAAGAGGAAGTTCTAAGTGAGATTGATAAGAGGTTAGATTAATAGAAAGGATTTCTAAATGAAAGTAGAAGAAATAAAAAAAGATTTTCCATTGTTAGAAAATCGTAATATAGCATATTTAGATAGTGGGGCAACAACTCAAAAACCAATACAAGTAATAAAAGCAGTAGAAGAGTTTTACGAAAAAAATAATGCCAACCCACATAGAGGAGCATATACATTAAGCATAGAAGCAACAGAAGTATATGAAAATACAAGAACAAAAATTGCAGAATTTATAAATGCAAAACATAGAGAAGAAATAATATTTTCAAAAAATGCAACAGAAAGTTTAAATTTAATTGCATATTCATATGGAATGGATAACCTAAAAAAAGATGATGAAGTAGTAATATCTATAATGGAACATCATTCAAATTTAGTGCCATGGCAAAAAATGACAAAAGCAACAGGAAGTAAATTAAACTATATGTACATTAATGAAAATTTCGAACTTTCAGATGAAGAAATTGAAAGTAAAATTACAGATAAAACCAAAATAGTAGGAATTGCCCATGTTTCAAATGTTTTAGGAACAATAAATAATGTAAAGAAAATTATAAAATATGCACATAAAAAAGGTGCAATTGTAATTGTAGATGCATCACAAAGTATTCCTCACATGAAAATTGATGTACAAGATTTAGATGCAGATTTTTTAGTATTTTCAGGACATAAAATGTTAGCTCCTTTAGGAATTGGCGTATTATATGGAAAAAGAGAAATTTTAAATAAAATGACACCCTTCCTAATGGGTGGAGATATGATCGAATATGTTTATGAACAAGATACAACATTTGCACCATTACCAAATAAGTTTGAAGCAGGAACACAAAATGTAGAAGGTGTTGTAGGCTTAGGTGCAGCAATTGATTATATTCAAAAAATTGGGTATGATAAAATACAAGAACTTGAAAATGATGTAGTATCATATGCAAGACAAGAATTATCAAAATTAGATTACTTAACATTATACATGACGCCAAATAAAGAAAATCATTCAGGAGTAATATCTTTCAACATAAAAGGTGTTCACCCACATGATGTTGCGAGTATCTTAGATTCAGAAGGTGTTTGTGTACGTTCAGGAAATCACTGTGCACAACCACTTATGAGATTTTTAGATATTGATTCAACATGCAGAGCAAGTTTCTATTTTTATAATACAAAGGAAGATGTAGATAGACTTGTTCATGCTTTAAATAAAGCATATGATATGTTTAAGAAATTTATAAAATAGCGAAAAAAAGTTCGAAAAATATTGACAATTACTACCAGTGATGATATAATTCGTGTAGTGTGTTTGAATAAATGAGTACCGAATTCTGGCATAAGTGCATAGATTGGTGAGCAACTATGCTATATGCTTGCTAATCTATGCATTTATGCTAATTATGGCTTAAATGTAAATTACAAAAGAAGGAGGTGTCTCTACTATGGAATTAATAGAGCATCTATTAATGAAATTAGTCTCTTTTGGAGGAATCGGATTTTTGATACATATTTGTTCAAGAAACAAGTACATATTCAAATATAGTTCTGAAAAAAGAAAAATTGAGATTTATCCAAACGAGGATAAATCCCAAAACAAAACACACTTGGATAAAGAGGTTTAACCTCTTTATCTTTTTATAAATATATATTAACACATCAAAAAAAATATGTCAAGAAAGAAAGGTAAAAATATGGAAGATTTAACAGATGTATATAATGACTTAATAATGGAACACAGCATGAATTCATATAATAAGAAAAAGCTAGAAGGAGCAAATTATTCAGAAATAGGGCATAATCCAAACTGTGGAGATGAAATAACATTAGAATTAAAATTAGATGGAAACAAAATAGAAGATATGGCATTCACAGGGCATGGGTGTGCAATATCACAAGCTTCAACATCAATAATGATAGATACATTAAGAGGCAAAACAATAGAAGAAGCAAAAGAAATTATAAAAACATTTATAGAAATGATAAAAAGAGAAATAACAGACGAAGAGCAATTAAAAAAATTAGAAGATGCTATAGCATTTAAAAATGTATCAAATATGCCGGCAAGAGTAAAATGTGCACTTTTAGCATGGCATACATTAGAAGATATGTTAAATAAAAATGATCAAAGTGGAAAAGGAACAATAAATTGTTGCCACTAAAATATAAAGAAAAGGTATAAAAAATGGAGAATAAAAAAGTATTATTAGGAATGAGTGGTGGAGTTGACAGTAGTGTTTCAGCTTTACTATTAAAACAAAACGGGTATGAACCAATAGGAATAACATTAGAATTATTTACAGGAAGTAGTTGTTGTAATATAAAAACATATATAGATGCCAAAAATGTATGCAACTCAATAGGAATACCACACTTTACGGATAATTGCAAAGAATTATTTAAAAAGCATGTTATACAAGACTTTATTGACTGTTATTCAAATTGCAAAACACCAAATCCATGTATAGAATGTAATAAATATATGAAGTTTGGATATATGTGGAAAAAGGCAAAAGAATTAGGATGCGAATATATTGCGACAGGTCATTATGCCAAAACAGAATATAGTGAGGAATATGGCAGATGGGTATTAAAAAAATCAAATGCAGGTAAAAAAGATCAAAGTTATGTTTTATGGAATATTCCAAAAGAATTAATAGAACATGTAGTATTTCCACTTGCTAATTTTGAAAGTAAAGACCAAATTAGAGAAATAGCAAGAGAAAACAATTTAAAAGTAGCAAATAAGCCAGATAGTGAAGATATTTGTTTTGTTCCAGATGGAAACTATAAAAAGTTTTTGGAAAATAATTCTGATATAAAGCCTAAAGTTGGAAATATAGTAAATTCTAAAGGAGAAGTATTAGGAAAACATACAGGATTGTACAATTATACAATTGGACAAAGAAAAGGACTAGGAATATCATATAGAGTACCTTTATTTGTAATAGGATTTAATCCATTAAAAAATGAAGTAATAGTTGGAGAAGAAAGTGAATTATATCAAAAACAAATAAATGTAACAGATGTAAACTTATTATTAATAGACGAAATAAAAGATCAAATAGAAGTTGAGGTAAAAACAAGATATTCTTCAAAAGTAGCCAAAGCAGTAATTGAGGCAAATGGAGAAAATCAAGTAAAAGTTACATTTGATGAACCACAAAGAGCAATAACTCCAGGTCAATCAGCTGTATTTTATGTTGGAGACATTGTATTAGGAGGAGGCAAAATATGTTAAACCAATTTTCAAGAACAGAACTAGTAATAGGTAAAGAAGGAGTAGAAAAATTAAATAATACAAAAGTAGCAATATTTGGTTTAGGTGGAGTAGGTTCATTTGTTTTAGAAGGACTTGTTAGAGCAGGAATTGGAAACTTTGTATTAATAGATGATGATAAAATTTGTTTAACAAATTTAAATAGACAAATATTAGCTACAAGAAAAACGGTTGGACAACCTAAAGTAGAAGTTGCGAAACAAAGAATTCTAGATATAAATCCAAATGCAAATGTAGAAATACATAAAGAATTTTTTATGCCAGAAACAGAAGGAATACTTGACAATTCAATTGATTATATTGTAGATTGTATAGATACAGTAACAGCCAAAATTGAATTAGTAGTAAGAGCAGATAAATTAAATATTCCAATAATCTCTTGTATGGGAACAGGAAACAAATTAGATCCAACTAGATTTGAAGTTACAGATATTTATAAGACCAGTGTTTGTCCTCTTGCAAAAGTAATGAGAAAAGAATTGAGAAGTAGAGGAATAAAAAAATTAAAAGTAGTGTATTCAAAAGAAGAACCAGTAAGATTAAATGAGACAACAGAAAATAGTTGTAAACATAATTGTATTTGTCCACCAGGAACAAAAAGAAAATGTACTATAAGAAATCAAGTACCAGGAAGTGTTTCATTTGTTCCATCAGTTGCAGGTTTAATAATAGCTGGAGAAGTAGTTAAATCAATATTAAATAATTAAGGTGTAATAATGAGAAGAGCATATAAAGAAATAAATAAAGAAGAAACAGAAACCACAATAAATGTGTTATATGATGAAAAATTGATATCTATATATACAAATAAGATTGAATTACAAAAACAACTCAAAAAGGTATTAGGAAAGCCAAAAAGAGAAGATATCAGAGGTAATTCTATTATAGGTAGTTGTTGGGAAGTTCCATTTAGTGAAAAAACTAAAATTTCCCAAATGATGTTGAAAGCAAATATTTTTGAATTGTAATTTCAATAAAAGTTCTATATAATCAATATATGGAGATGATAAAATGAAAGTTTTAATAATAGAAGATGAATATAGTTTAGCAGATGCACCAAAGGATAGCTATGTATTTAAAAATATAAACCATGACTTTGAAGAAGGAAAAATGGTAATTTGGATAAAGATACAGAAAATGAGATTTTAAAGATATTTAAACATCTTTCTAAAGATGAAAATAAATGTGTCATTATTGTTACACACTCTCAAAATGTTTGTGATAATGTGGATATAGTATATGATTTGCAAAAAAAGAATTGACTTTATGTAAATAAAGATGTATAATTAAGGAAGATTGCGAAAAGCAATCGTAAAATATATCAACCATGAAATATGGAGGTAAGACGAATGAAAAGACTTTCTTATACTGCAGAGACCATTAAAGGGATTTTCTATTTTGCGGCAAAGGAAGAAGAGGGCAAAAAATTCCTGGACAGTGTGTGGATTCAGAAAAATGATGGGACCAAAGAGTTCTATCGGATGAACCCGCAGGGAGCAGAGCTTAAATTGACTCCTAAAGTTTTTGGAGAAGCTCTGGAGGCACTGTTTATCAATGAGCCTAAAGCAATTGATGATATCAAGAGCTGGGTTATTGATGATCATGAATTTTTTGAAGCGATGATTGAGGCATATTCGAAATTTATGGGCCCACTGGTGCAGAATGGTTTATATGCATTGATTACTCACTAATCGGGAGACTGCAAGTTGATTTGTTTCAGCTTGCAGTTTTCTGCTATGTGTGATAATATAGAATTATGAACTGAATATGAACAAATATCTTCATATAAAATTCATTTTAAAAATGTATAATATTCCAGATAAAGGAAGTTGATGGAAATGTTTAATATTTTAGTAGTAGAAGATGACAAAAATTTAAGAAAATTGATAACAACATGTTTAATGAAAAATCATTATAATACATATGAAGCAATTAATGGTGAAGAAGCATTAGAAGTACTAGATAGAAATTACATAGATTTGATTGTAAGTGATGTAATGATGCCAAAAATGGACGGATTTGAATTAATAAAAGAATTAAGAGAATGTGATTATAAAGTACCAATTTTAATAATTACTGCTAAAAGTGATATTCAAGATAAAAAACAAGGATTTTTACTTGGTGCAGATGATTATATGGTAAAGCCAATAGATATTGAAGAATTAATTTTAAGAGTACAAGTTTTATTAAAAAGAAGCAAAAGTGCTAATGAAAAAAGAATACAAATAGGAGATTTGGTGCTTAATTATAATCAAATGAGTGTAACAAGAAAAGAAAAAGTATATTCTTTAGCTCAAAAGGAATTTTTGCTTTTATATAAATTATTAAGTACTCCAAATACGATTTTTACTAGACAAGAATTGATAGAAGAAATTTGGGGACTAGAAAGTGAATCAGATTATAGAACTGTTGATGTTCATATCAAAAGAATTAGAGAAAAAATGGCTGATGCAAAAGAATTTGAAATAGTTACAATTAGAGGAATTGGATATAAAAGTATAATTCATGAAAAGGAGTAAACTATGTTTGAAAAGATTTTTGGAAAAAGAAGATCAATAAGAAGATCTTTAGTAATAGATTTTATTATTGCAACAGTAATTGTTGTAATAATATCAATTGGTGGTTTTTCACTATTTGTTAGTGATGTTGCAGCTGAAAAATTAATACAAATAAATGCAAGTAGTCCTGAACAAATTAAAGAAATTTTAACAATTTTGAGAAGAGGTGCAGCACTTTTAGCTTTTAGTACAATAATTATTGGAGAAATAGTTATGAGGCTTGCAAGTAAAAAAATGTTGAAACCAATACAGCAAATAACAGAAGCTACGCAAAAAGTTGCATCTGGAAATTTTAATGTAGAATTAAAAACTGAAAGAAAAGACGAAATAGGCGAATTGACAGAAAATTTTAACAAAATGGTAAAAGACTTAAAAAGTATAGAATGTTTACAAAAGGAATTTATAGATAATGTATCACATGAAATAAAAACGCCAATCACTTCAATTCAAGGATTTAGTCAATTATTAGAAGATGATAGCATAACAAATGAAGAAAGAAAAGAATATTGTGAAATAATCAAAGAAGAATCAAACAGATTATTGAATTTGTCAACAAATATTTTAAAACTTTCAAAATTACAAAACCAAAACAAAATAGTCAATAAAAAACAAGTAGATGTAGCTGAACAATTAAGAAAAGCAGTTGCATTGTTAGAGCCAAAGTGGAAAGAAAAAGAGATTACTTTTAATGTAAGTTTAGATGAAAAATATTTTTATGGTGATGAAGAATTGCTTTTTCAAGTTTGGATTAATTTAATTGATAATGCAATTAAGTTTTCAAATTTAAAAGGAAAAATAGATGTTGTTTTGAAACAAAAAAATCAAACAATAGAAGTACAAATTAAAGATCATGGAACAGGAATGTCAGAAGAAGAAAAAGATAGAATTTTCAAGAGATTTTATCAAATAGATAAATCACATTCAGAACAAGGAAGTGGCTTAGGACTTGCTATTGCAAAACGTATTGTTGACTTATCTGGTGGAACTATAACAGTTAATAGTAAAGAAAATGTAGGAACTACAATGATTGTTTCTTTACCAGTTGAAGATGAAACAAATAGAATTTTGATAGTTTAGCAAGAAATGGGGTTAGTTTAAAAAGGCTAACTCCATTTTTTACCAAATTTTCATTTTGACAATATTTCAATTTTATGATATTTATATATGGTTAAACAATAGAAAATAGTATATAAAATAGGATTTGAATTAATATTATGTGCTATTTTATCATTGTTATTTGGTATGCTTTCAGGTATTTTTGCTTCTAAAGCATCATCAGGCTTTGCCAAAAATTTAAGAAAAAATCTTTAAGAGTGCTTAAAAGATATTAATTTAGATATAAAATCAGGAGAAAATGTAGGAATTACCAATGATGTTGATACACTAGAACAAATGATTTCACTTTGTTGTGATTTTTACAGCTTTAACAATATTAACAACTAAGAAAATAGCAGGAAAAAGTTCAAAACATTTTATAAATCAACAACATTCATTAGGAAAAGTAAATGGATATATAGAAGAAATGTTGAATGGTCAAAAAGTTGTAAAAGTATTTACACATGAAGAAAAATCAAAAGAAGAATTTAATAAATTAAATGATATGCTAAATGATGATATGTATAAGGCAAATAAATATGCAAATATATTAATGCCAATTGCCAATAATTTAGGAAATCTTCAATATGTATTGATAGCAATAGTTGGAACATAAGATTATTGAAAGAGGAAATCATGAAGAATTAATGGCTGAAAAAGGAGAATATTATCAATTATATACTGGTGCATTTGAGTTGGAATAAGGAGTGGTAGTATGAAATTTGTGCTAATAACAGGTCCGCAAGCAGTTGGAAAAATGACAGTAGGTCAAGAATTGGAAAAAATTACAGATTTAAAATTATTGCATAATCATATGACAATAGAGATTTTAACCAAGATTTTTAAGTATAGTAGTGAATCTTTTAAAAAATTAAATGAAGAATTTAGAATACAGATTTTTAAAGAATTTGCAAAAAGTGACCAATATGGAATGATATTTACTACTACTTGGGATTTTGATGATAAAGAAGAATGGGAGCGAATTTATGAATATATAAAAATATTTAAAGAATATAATGCAGAAATTTATATTGTTGAATTGGAAGCAGATTTAGATGAGAGATTAAAAAGAAATAAAACAGAGAATAGACTTGCTAATAAAGCATCAAAAAGAAATTTGGAATGGAGTCAAAATGATTTATTAAAATCTGTTCAAAAGTATAGATTCAATTCCAGAGAGAATGAGATAAAGGAACCAAATTATCTTAGGATAAATAATACTAATATTTCTGCTGAAGATGTAGCAAAGATGATAAAAGAAAAATTGATTGACAATAACACTAATGGCTAGTATAATAAAAAAAGCAAAGTCTTTCAAAGTAAGATGGTTATTGTAATTACATGACATCAAGGAGGAACTTAATATGAAAAAAATCCGGAATTATTTTTTAACTGTAATTGTTTTGATTATGATGTTTAGTCTTGCAGGTTGTAGTCTGTTGGAAGAAACAATGATGGAGAATTCTGAAAATAATGCCAAAGTTACTATTTTAAATAATGAGACTTTAAAAATAGAGTCTCCTGTAGAAGGTAAGGTAAAAATAAAAGCTATAATGATGGATGATGGAGTTGAGTTTGATGTGACAAAAGAGATATCTGTATGGCAGAGTGAAGAAATAGAGTTGAAAGCTTCTGATTTTGAAACTGCTAAATACAAGCCTACAAACAATTCTCAATTTATTAAAATAGTTGAAGTTAAAACTGTTACAGAAGTTACAGGAGTTACAGGAGTGGAGCGTGTAGTGACTGTAATTTTTAGCATAATTGTTGGCTATGCTGTTGGTGGTTTTCTTGGATGGCATTTTGATTTTTTTAAATAATTATTTTAATATTAAGTAAAAATAAGGTCGGTCCTTTTTTTCACACGTGAAAAAAAGGACCGACCCCATTTTTACATTTTTACGACAAAATGTAAAAAAATTCTTGATAAAATTTAAGCAAAATGATAAAATTAATAAGTGAAAATAATTAAAGAAGAGGAAAAAATGATAAACTTATTATTATGTGGAAATGAAAAAGTATTTGACGGAGCATTAACAGAACTAATATCAATAACAAACAGAACAAAAGAAGCAATAAGATGCTATATATTTACAGCAGAATTAACAAGAATAAAACCAGAATATACAGCAATAAATGAAGAACAAGTTGAATTTTTAAATATGGTAGTAAAACAAAAAAATCCAGATAATCAAGTAATAAGAGTAGATGTAACAGAAATATATGAGAAACAATTTAAAAATTGTGCAAATGAAGGAGCATATTGTACACCATATACTTTACTAAGATTATTAGCAGATCTAGTGCCAGAGATGCCAGAAAAATTATTATATTTAGATATAGATATGATGGCTGGTGGTGATATTTCTAAATTATACAACATAGATATTACAGAATATGAGTATGCGGCAGTAAAAGAAAAATATGGATGTTGGTTAATAAGACCTGATTATATAAATGCAGGAATGTTATTATTAAACATGAAGAAAATAAAAGAAACAGGACTGTTAGAAAAAGCAAGAGAAAGAATTAAAACTAAAAAAATGTTATTTGCAGACCAAGATGCAATTTATTGGTCAACAACTAAAAAGAAGATTTTACCAAGAATTTATAATGAACAATCAAAATTTAATAAAAAAGACACAATCATATGTCATTTCTGTAAAAGATTAATGTTTTTACCATATCCGCATACAGAAAATTTCAAACAATGGAATATAGAAGAAGTTCATAAAGTATTGAAATGTTATTATTTTGACAAAGATTTAGATGAATATATAAAATTAAAAGAAGAGTATAGAATGAAAAAGAAAGAGGAAGTTTAGATGGAAAAATACAAAGAGATAATACCAATATTTTTTGCTGTTGATGATAAATATATACCATTTTTATCAGTAACATTAGAGTCATTGGTTGAGAAGATGTCACAAGAGTACTATTATGTAGTAAAAATATTATGTACAAATATAAGTGAAGAAAGTAAAGAAAAAATAAATAAATATAAAAGAGAAAATATGAGCATTGAATTTGTAGACTTAACTTATTATATACAAAAAGTAAAAAATAAATTGTATACCAGAGATTATTTTTCAATGACAACATATTTCAGATTATTTATCTCAAATCTATATCCACAATACAATAAGGCAATTTATTTAGATTGTGATATTGTACTTTTAGCAGATATAGCTGAATTATATAATATAGATATTGGAGATAATTTAGTTGGAGCAGTTCCTGATGATATAATTCAAAAAAATGAAGTGTTTCAAGAATATGTAGAAAAAGTTGTAGGAGTTGCAAGTTATAAAACATATTTTAATGCAGGAATGTTAGTAATGAATTTGGATGAACTTAGAAAATTCCAATTCCAAGAAAAGTTCTTATATCTATTAGAAAATGTAAAATTTTCAGTAGTACAAGATCAAGACTATTTGAACAGAATATGTAAAGGAAGAGTAAAACTACTTGACTCGGGATGGAATGTAATGCCAACAGCAAGTGATGATATGAAAGAAGAAGATATAAAATTAATACATTACAATTATCAATACAAGCCATGGCATTATGATGATACAAGATATGGAAATTATTTTTGGGGATTTGCACAAAAAACAGAATATTATGACCAAATCTTAAAAATAAAAAATGAATTTTCAGATGAAATGAAATATCAAGATAGAGAAGCTGATTTAAAATTAAGAGCATTAGCTCAAAAAGAGTCAGACTGTGTTGGAGATGATAGAAAATATAGAAACATTCAAGTTACAGAAAAGTCACAAGAAAGAATAGAGATATTAGAAAAAATAAAGCAACTTGAAAAAGAAGGAAAATTTGATGTTGATGCTGAAAACGACCCTCCAACAGTAGAATTAAGACCAGAAAATGTAGATTATTTAAAAACAAAAAGAACAAATAGATGGAAAAACAAATTTGCAAATAAATTAGGAGAAAGATTTTTAGATGCAATAATCAAAGACAATAAGTTGATTATTAAAGACGTTGAAGGACTTGAGTATTTAAGTGAAATGAAAAATGGAGCAATTTTAACATGTAATCACTTTAATCCATTTGATTCTTTTACAATTGAAGAGATATTTTCATTATCAGGTCAAAGAAAAAAGAAAAAATTATATAAAGTAATAAGAGAAGGAAATTATACAAATTTTCCTGGATTTTATGGATTCTTATTTAGGAATGCAGATACATTGCCATTAAGTTCAAATACAAGAACAATGATAAAATTCATGAAAGCTGCAGATACAATTTTAAAAAGAGGAGACTTTATATTAATTTACCCAGAGCAAAGTTTATGGTGGAATTATGAGAAACCAAAGCCACTAAAAAATGGTGCATATAAAATTGCATCAAGAAGCAATGTACCAGTAATACCTATATTTATAACAATGAAAGACAGTGATATAATAGGTGAAGATGGTTTTCCAATAAAAGAATATTATGTTCATATAGAAAAGCCAATTTATCCAGATGTTACATTATCAGAAAAAGAGAATGTAGAAGAAATGAAAAATAAGAATTTCGAAGTTTGGAAAAATATATATGAAGAATTTTATGGAATTCCACTAGAATATACAACAATCAAAGAGGAAGTAAATGATGAAATCTAAACAAATCTATTACTACAAAGATGAATTAAATGATGAATTTTCAGGAGCAGAAATCACACCAAGGATTATTGATGAGAACTACAAGTACATCCACAGAAATCCCTTGTGGGATTTTTGTTCTTTTTTATTGCAAAATGTAATAAGTATGCCAATTAAATTGTTATATGGAAAGCTTAAATTGAAGATAAAATATGTTGGAAAAGAAAAGTTAAAACCATATAAAAAAGATTCTTATTTTGTGTATGTAAATCATACTCAAGTGTTTGCAGATGTATTTATTCCAAGTTTGCCAATGTATCCCAAAAGAAATCATTTTATTGTAAATCCAGAAAATGTTTCAATGAGATTTCTTGGAAATTCAATTCAATTACTTGGAGCAATTCCAATACCTAATAATAAAAATGGAATGAAAAATTTTATTAATGCAATAGAGACACATCTAAAAAGAAAACATCCAATAACAATTTATCCAGAGGCACATATTTGGCCATATTACACCAAAATAAGGCCTTTTAGAGATGTATCTTTTAGATATCCAATTCAATATAAAAAGCCTACATTTTGTATGACTAATACATATCAAAGTTATGGGAAAGATAAAGTTAGAGTTGTGACATATATTGATGGTCCATTTTTTCCAAATGAAAATTTAAATATTCAAGAACAGAAAAAGGACTTGAGAAATCAAGTATATAATTGTATGGTCGAAAGAAGTAAAAATAGTAATGTAGAAGTAATTGAATATAGAAAAAAAGAGGAAAATAATGATTAGATTAAAAAATATAAAAATTAGAGAAGACTTAACAGAAGAACAGGTTTTTGAAAGAGCAATCGCCAAAAATAAAATCAAATTAGATGAAGTTGAAAAATGGCACATTTATAAGAAATCAATTGATGCCAGAAAAAAAGATGATATTCATTATAATTATACAATTGACGTAGAATTAAAGAATAAAAAGAGAGAAACCAAATTTGAACAAGTTCAAGAACAAAAATGGGAAACAATAAAAGTAAATAGAAAAAGTGAATATAAGCCAGTAATTATTGGGATGGGACCAGCTGGTTTATTTGCAGGGATTTTGCTAGTTGATAATGGGATAAAACCAATTATTTTAGAAAGAGGAAAATGTGTAGAAGAGCGAATTAGAGATGTAGAAGAGTTTGCTCAAAATAGAAAATTTTCTACAACATCAAATATTCAATTTGGAGAAGGTGGAGCAGGAACTTTTTCAGATGGAAAATTGAATACTGGAAATTCTGCTAATATGTATTCGCAAAAAGTCTTAGAAGAATTTGTTAGATTTGGAGCACCTAAAGAGATTTTATATACTGCAAAACCCCATATAGGAACAGACAATTTGAGAAAGATTGTAAAAAACATGAGAGAATACATTATTTCTAAAGGCGGACAAGTTTTATTTAATACTCAAGCTAAAGACTTTGAAAGTGAAGATGGAAAAATAAAGGCTGTTATTTGTGAGAATAATAAGATTGAAACAGACGCAGTAATTTTGGCAATCGGGCATAGTGCAAGAGATACATTTAAGAGATTATATGAGATAGGTGTAGAAATTCAGCCTAAAAATTTTGCAGTAGGTACAAGAATAGAACATTTACAAGAAGATATAAATAAGGCACAATATGGTGAGAAAACAAAATTAAAATTACCATCAGCAGATTATAAATTAGTATATCATGCCAAAAATGGAAGAACATGTTATACATTTTGTATGTGCCCAGGTGGACAAGTAATGGCATCAAGTTCTGAAGAAAATTCAATCGTTACAAATGGAATGAGTAATTTTGCAAGAGATGGAAAAAATGCTAATAGTGCATTACTTGTAAATATTACAGTAGAGGATTATTTTAAAAATTCTCCATTAGATGGAATGTATTTTCAAGAAGATTTAGAGAAAAAAGCATTTGAACTAGGTGGAAAGAATTATAATGCACCAGCACAAAGAGTAGAAGATTTTATAAACAATAATCCAACATATGAATTTGGAAGAATTAAGCCAACATATATGCCAGGAGTAACTGGTGCAAACTTAAATGAAATATTACCAGAATTCGTATCTGAAACAATGAAAGAAGCGATAGTAGAATTAGATAAAAAATTGCATGGATTTGCAGATAAAGATGCGGTTTTAACAGGTGTAGAAACAAGAAGTTCTTCACCAGTTCAAATAACAAGAGATAAAGAAAGCTTAAATTCTACAAATGTGCAAGGTTTATATCCATGTGGTGAAGGTGCAGGATATGCAGGTGGAATTATGACAGCAGGAATTGATGGCTTAAAATGTGCAATTAAAGTGCTTGAAAATAGGTGATAAAATGCAGAAAAAATTAATTATAGATAACAGAATGAGGAATATTGAAAAAACAAAATTGAGAGAATTAGGATATAAATTGTTAGAGGTAAAGGAAAATAAGAATTTATATCCTGAAATATCCTCACATGTAGATATACTTGCTTGTAAAGTTGGAGAGAAAATAGTTGTAGAACCTACACAGTATGCGAATTTTCAAGAATATGAGAATTTTATAAAAGGTCAGGAAATTGTTCTAAAAAAATATCCATTAGATATTAAATATAATGTTTGCATAATAGGAAAAAAGGCAATACATAATTTTCAGAATACTGATAGCAAGTTAAAAGAATTATTAATAAATGATGGATATGAGTTAATAAATACAACACAAGGATATACAAATTGTTCAATTGCAGTAATAGACGACAATTCAGCAATTGTATCAGATCAGGGCTTGTATAAAATATTGAAATTCCATGGAATTGAGGTATTACTAGTAAATAACAATTTAGATATAAAATTATTTAATGGCAATAAATACAGTGATAAAAAAGGATTTATAGGTGGTTGTGTATCAAGTCTAGGAGAATCAATTATTGTGTTTGGAGATTTAAATAAAATAGATTCAGATGGGAGAATACGAGAATTTATAACAAGCAAGAATTTAAACATAATAGAATTTGAAGGCTTAGATGTTATAGATTATGGTGGAATAATATGGACATACTAAAAATTAAAGATTTAGAAATTCCAATAGAGATTAAAAATTATAAAAATTCAAAATCAGTAAAAATATATTTTAAAGGAAATGTTTTGCAAATAAACAAACCAACAAGATTATCTAAAAAGACATTGACTAGAATTTTAAAAGATGAAGAAGATGGAATATATGATAAATATAAAAAGATTTTAGATTCAGAAGTAAATTCTATAAAACAATGGAAAACAGGCGAAAAAATATATTATAAAGGTGAAGAATTTACGGTAATAAGAGAAGAAACTAAATTATCTAGAATAAGTGTAGAATTAAAGGCAGAATCAAAAGAATTAATAGTTAAAGTTCCAAAAGATATCGATCAAAATCTAATAAAAGAATATGTAGATAAAGTTATAAAAAGACTTTTTAAAAACAATACAGAAGCATTAATAGCACAAAGGTTACCATATTGGAGTCAAATAACAGGATTTGATTATAATCAAGTTAAAGTAAGAGATGCTACTACAAGGTATGGAAGTTGTATGCCAAGCAAGAAAAATTTGTATTTTTCATCAAGATTAGTTATGCTTCCAGAGGACAAGGTAGATGCAGTAATAGTACATGAATTGTGTCATATGAAGTATAAATATCATAATGAGCAATTTTATAATTTAGTACAATCATTTATTCCAAACTATAAGGAAATAGATAAATGGCTAAAAAGATATGGAAAAACAATTATGTTTTAAAAGGAGAAAATAGTGGATATTCCAAAAGGATTAAAAGATTCAATTAATAGATTGTTAAGTGAGAATAAAGCTAGCAATATCATAGAAAATGCACAAACAATAAGTAATAGATATCGTAAAAATGATGGAAAAGGTAAGAGATTGCTAACAAATGAATTAGAAGCGGTATCATATGCAACATCAAGGATGCCAGCAACATATGCAGCTGTTTATTCAGTGTTTAAACAAATATTAGTAAATTATGATGAGGAAATAACAAGCCTGCTAGATGTTGGGGCTGGAACTGGTGCAGGTACTTGGGCTGTAAATGAAATTGAAAACATGAGCCAGATAACTTGTCTTGAAAGAGAAAAAAGTATGAGCAATATTGGGAAAAAATTAATGAAAAATACAGCTTTAGATAATGTCCAATGGAAAAGTTATGATATTTTACAAGATGAAATAGTAGAAAAAGCTGATATTGTTTTAACTTCTTATATGATAAATGAATTGCCTGAGCAAGAAAGAGAAAAGGCAGTATTAAAACTATGGCAAGCAACAGATAAATTGATGGTTGTTATTGAACCTGGTACACCAGAAGGATTTAAAAATATTTTAAATATTAGAAATTTGATAAAAGAACAAGGTGGTTATATTGTAGCACCATGTTGCTGTAATGGTGAGTGTCCAATTAAAGAAAATGATTGGTGTGCATTTTATGCTAGAGTTGCTAGAAGTTCAATACATAGGCAAGCTAAAGGTGGAAATTTAGGATATGAAGATGAGAAATTTTCATATATTGCTTTTTCAAAAACTCCTGTTGAAATTACTGGAGAGAGAATATTAAGACATCCACAAATTAATTCTGGATTTGTTAAAGTAAAACTTTGTACTGCTGATGGAATTCAAGAAAAAACATATTCTAAAAAAGATGGAGAAATTTACAAAAAAACAAAAAAATTAGATGCAGGAGAAAAAATATATTGAGAAAATTCAAAAATTGTGATATTATAGTTCAAGATTAAGGAGGAATCAAAAATGTTAAAAGAAAAGTTAATGGAAGAATTAAAAGAAGCAATGAAAAATAAAGATACAATAAAAAAGAATACAGTTCAAATGGTAAGAGCTGCAATATTGCAAATAGAAAAAGACAAAGGAATTGAAGTAGGAGATGACAAAATATTAGAGATAATAGCAAAAGAAGTTAAAACCAAAAAAGATGCTTTAGTTGACTTTGAAAAAGCACAAAGACAAGATTTAATAGACCAAACAAATCAAGAAATAGCAATACTTCAAGAATATTTACCAAAACAATTAAGCAGAGAAGAAGTAAAAGCAGAAGTTGAAAAAATAATTTCAGAAATAGGTGCTACTTCAATGAAAGATATGGGAGCAATAATGAAAGAGGCAAAAGCAAAATTAGGAGCATCAGCAGAAGGAAAGACAATTAACGAAGTTGCAAAAGAAATTATGGGACTATAAAATTTGAAAATTGTCAAAGATGTAAAAAACAAATAGAGCGAGAATAAATATGAAAAAAAGAGATATAATATATTTAACATATGATTTTGAAAAAATTTGAACCATAAATTGGTTGCAATTGGTCAAAGAATATGTTAATATAATTATAACAAAAATGAATAAGGCAATGCCCTGCATAGTGCGTGTAGCATAGAATTTTTAGAACCTACAAGTTTAAAGAGGGGCCAAAATCTTTGAGTATGGCGTGCAAGCTTACACTTTTAGCAAATGATTATTACATTTCGAGTAGTAAGAAGCCCAGGAATATTCAAGTAGGCACCCACCTGTCGAAGACAGGTCCTTAAAAATTCAGACAACTTACGGCTAAGGCGGGGATTGCTTTTTTATTTTATAAAAAAATATCGAGGGAGATAACAATGTCAGATTTTGTACACTTACATATACATAGTGAATTTAGTTTACTAGATGGAGCAAATAGAATAAAAGATTTACCAGTAAGAGCAAAAGAACTAGGAATGAAAGCAATGGCAATAACAGACCATGGAGTTATGTATGGTGCAATTGACTTTTATAAAGCATGTAAAAAAGAGGAAATAAAACCAATTATAGGTTGTGAGGTCTATGTTGCACCACGTTCAAGGCTTGACAAAGAACCTGGCATAGATAATAAATACAATCATTTGATATTACTTGCAAAAAATAACCAAGGATACAAAAATCTAAGTAAATTAGTATCAATAGGATTCACAGAAGGGTATTATTATAAGCCTAGAATCGATTTAGAGGTATTAGAAAAGTATCATGAAGGAATTATATGTCTAAGTGCTTGTTTGGCTGGAGCGGTAAATCAAGCGTTATTAAATGGTCAAAATGAAAAAGCAGAAGAAATAGCTTTATGGCATAAAAAAGTATTCGGAAAAGATTATTATATAGAACTTCAAAATAATGGGATAAAAGAACAAGTCCTTGCAAATCAAAAGTTAGTACAATTAGCAAGAAAATTAGATATACCATTAGTTGCAACAAATGATGCACATTATTTAAAAAGAGAAGATGCATACAATCATGAAATCTTATTATGTATTCAAACTGGAAAACGTATGAGTGATGAAGACAGAATGAGATTTGACACAGACGAATTATATGTAAAATCTCCAGAAGAAATGAGCAATTATTTTTCAGCATTTCCTGATGCAATAGAAAATACAGTAAAAATTGCAGATGAATGTAATGTAGAATTTGAATTTGGACATACAATATTGCCTAATTATGATGTGCCACCAGAATATCCAACACATTATGATTTTCTAAAGAAATTGTGTGATGATGGAATTAAAAAAAGATATGGAGAAAATCCATCAGAAGAAATTTTAAAAAGAGCAGAATATGAAATTGGCATAATCAAAAAAATGGGATATGTTGACTATTATTTGATTGTATGGGATTTTATTCACTTTGCAAAAAGTCATGGAATTCCAGTTGGGCCAGGAAGAGGTTCAGGTGCGGGTTCAATTTTAGCATATGCAATTGAAATAACAGATATAGATCCTATGAAATATGGGCTACTTTTTGAAAGATTTTTAAATCCAGAAAGAATAAGCATGCCAGATTTTGATGTTGACTTTTCTGATGTTGATAGACAAAGAGTAATTGATTATGTTTCAGAAAAATATGGACATGACCATGTTTCACAGATAATCACATTTGGAACAATGGCTGCAAAGATGGTAATACGAGATGTAGCAAGAGTTTTGGATTATCCATATTCAGAAGCAGATAAACTTGCAAAAATGATTCCAAATGAAATACATATAACAATTCCAAAAGCATTAGAGCAAAACAAAGAATTAAAAGAAGCATATGAATTAGATGACAATGTACATAAATTATTAGATATTGCAATGGCTTTGGAAGGAATGCCAAGACAGGCCTCAACACATGCTTGTGGTGTTGTAATAACAAAAGATCCTGTTGATACATATGTGCCTTTATATGTTAGAGATGGCCAAATTTCAACTCAATATATAATGACAACACTAGAAGAACTTGGACTATTAAAGATGGACTTTCTTGGACTTAGAACTTTGACAGTTATAAAAGATACAATTAATCTTGTAAAAAAAGATAAAGGAATAGATGTAGAATTTGATGAAAATATGGCTGATCCAAAGGTTTATAAATTATGGCAAGAAGGTCAAACTTGTGGTATATTCCAATTCGAATCACAAGGAATGACAAACTTTATGAAAGAATTGAAGCCAGACTGTTTGGAAGATTTAATAGCCGGTGTTTCATTATATCGACCAGGACCAATGGATCAAATTCCAAGATACATTAGAGGAAAACAAAATCCAGGACATAATGAATATACACATCCAAGTTTGGAACCGATATTAAATGTAACATATGGATGTATGGTATATCAGGAACAGGTTATGCAAATAGTAAGAGATTTAGCAGGGTATTCATTAGGAAGAGCTGACTTAGTACGTAGAGCAATGGGAAAGAAAAAACTTGACGTAATGGCAAAAGAAAGAGAAGTATTTATAAATGGTCAAGTTGATGAAAATGGAAAAGTTGAAGTGCCTGGTTGTGTAAGGAATGGAATTGATGCAGAATCAGCAAACAAAATATTTGATGAGATGGCTGAATTTGCAAAATATGCATTTAATAAATCACATGCTGCATGTTATGCAGTTGTAGCATATAGAACAGCGTATTTAAAAGCATATTATCCTGCAGAATTCATGGCTTCAATGCTAAATAGTTATTTAGGAAATCTAGATAAGGTTCCAGAATATATTGATGAATGCAAGAGAATGGGAATTCAAATTTTGAAACCTGACATAAACAAAAGTAGTGGCAAATTTACAGTAGAAGATGGAAAAATTAGATTTGGATTAGGAAGTATAAAAAATGTTGGGGTTCAACCAGTTGACAATATTGTAAAAAACAGAGAAGAAAATGGAGAATTCACTGGCTTTACAGATTTTTGCGAAAGAATGGCTGGAGATGCAGTTAATAAAAAATGTGTAGAAAGTCTAATAAAAGCTGGAACATTTTCAGATTTTCCAGAAACAAGAGCAACATTAATTGCATCTTTTGAAACAATAATAGATACTGTTCAATCTTATAATAGAAAAGGAATGAATGGTCAAGTTTCTATGTTTGATTTAGGAGGAAAGGAAGAAGAGGAAAGTAATAATTTAAACAAAGTAAAATACAATTTTTCAATACAACCAGAAATGAGTGATAAAGAGTTACTATCAACAGAAAAAGAGATGTTGGGAATTTATATATCTGGACATCCATTAGAAAAAATAAAAGAACAAATTATTGCAACAACAAATATTTCTTCTTTACAAATGAAAGAAATAGATGAGCTTAATTCAATTTCAGCAAATGAGGAAACGACTGATATTAGAATAAAAGAAAGACCTAAATTTGTTGATGGGCAAGAGGTAACAATTGCAGGAATAATAACTTCAGTAAAGAAAAAATATACTAAAAACAATAAGATTATGGCATTTGTAACATTAGAAGATTTATATGGAACTGTTGAAATTATAGTATTTGAACCAACATATATGAAAGCGCAAGATGTATTAGTAGAAGAAAATATTATTACTGTAAAAGGTAGATTAAGTATTAGAGATGATGATGAAACTAAAATTGTAGCACAAGATATTAGAAATTTTGGAGAAACAAAAACAAATACTCTAGTATTAAATATTACAGAGCTTTCAGAAGAACAAAAGGCAAAATTAAGAGGAGCAATAAAATTCTTTAATGGAGAACAGAATAATGTTCGTGTTATGGTTCAAATTGGTGGAGAGTTAAAACTATCTGGAGCAATATATTTAACAGATAAAATTTTAAAAATTTTTGAAGAAATTGTAGGAAAAGAAAATTGTAAAATATAAAAAATCAGTCTATCAAAAAATTGATAGACTGATTTGTGGTTAATGATGGAGATTAAAGTCGTCTGTTACAGTCCCATTTACAAAACCGGTAACACTGATTTTATTGTATAAAAACCATTTTTTTGTTAAGAAAATGGAATGATCAAATACAAAACCAGCTGTTTCCAGAATTTTTATAAGTGATTGAGACTGAGAATTATCTACACCAGCAGATACCCCATAAGCTTTTACCGTAACAGGAGCATCATCAAAAATTCCCTCGATTGTGAGTGGATAATCTTTTGGAATAAGTCCATCTTCTTCAATATAAGAAAAATGAAACTTACTTGCCTTAAAACCGTTTGCAATTAATGCAAGTGTTGCAGCTTCTGCTTGATGAGGAAGCATTGTTTTTAACAAAATCAATCCCATTTTATCACCTGTTTTGTCCCCAAATTATAGAATAGTTCCATCTTTCAAAATTGTCAGAGAAATTTTATTTCTTTTAACAAAACGGTCAGAAAGAATTACATCATCACAAATTTTAAAGTTCATAAATCTCAAAATTTCGAGTAAATCACGAGAACCAGGACTATTAAATCCTGCTGAAAGGTGATAGACTGCAATAGCTGTCGAGATGTTACATAAAGATCCTTTAATAATTAAAGGGTATGAGTCAATCATACGAACAGGTGGTAAGCCTTTTGTTAGATTATAATTGATTTTGACTGATGTAGGGACGAAAAGACCACTTCCAAGAAAAGAAAGCGTGTTCCGCCGTGCTTGTACACTAGTACTAGTTACAATATGAATAGTATCCATCATTGTCCCTCCTTAGGACGTGTGAAACATTACAGTATACTGTGTATGTTTCTGTATAAATTACGAACTAATAAATTATAACATATTTGTAAGAAAAAGTAAAGAGAATGGCTTAAATCCATTCTCCATATTTTTTTATATAGATATGTTTAGCAAAACTAGCAACAAAACAGTATAAAATAGGTACACCAATTATTATTGCATAATCTTTTAATGCTAATGCAGTAAGTCCAATTGCTTTACCGATAAAAGTAAATGGTATAATCATTGCAATTATACTTAATAGAATAGAAGATGTATATACGGCTTTTGAAGCATGACTTTGGATAAATGGCTTTTTAGCAGTTCTAATTATATGCATTCCCATTAAATTAGAAACTATACTGTAAGTGAACCATATTGTTTGAAATGTAGCAACTTCGTGTATTTTTAACGCAAACCATACTAGTGCAAATACAATTAAATCAAATATAGAACTAAGTGGTCCCATAAATAACATGAAATGTTTTAATCCTTTAATATCGATTTTTTTAGGTTTTCTCAAGTATTCTTCATCTACATTATCTAATGGTAAAGTTAGTTGCCCAAAGTCATATAATAATCCCTCAACAAGTAATTGAATAGGTGTTTCTGGTAAAAATGGAAGAATTATGCTTGCAATAATAACTGACATAACTTCTCCAAAGTTGAAGCTTGCTGCAAGTTTAATATATTTCATTAAATTTGCAAATGTGTGACGACCTTCTTTTACACCTTCTAACAAGACATGTAAATCTTTTTCTAGAAGAATTATATCTGCTGATTCTTTTGCAATATCAACAGCTGTATCTACTGATACACCAACATCTGAATTTATAAGTGATGGACTATCATTAATTCCATCTCCCATATATCCAACAATATTTCCTGCATCTTTTAGAAGTCTTACAACACGAGCTTTTTGAATAGGGGAAAGTTTTGCAAATATATTAGTTCTTTTTAAAAGTCTTTTTACAGCTTGGTCAGATAGTTTGTCTAGGTCAGAGCCAATGACAATTTGAGGAGATTTTATTCCAACTTTGTCACACACACATTTTGTAACTTCAACATTGTCACCAGTTAAAACAATAACTCTAATTCCGTTTTTATTTAATTTTTCAATTGAAGATTTAGCACTTTCTTTTGGAGGATCTAGGAATCCAATAAATCCCATTAAAACCATATTTTTTTCATCTTCAACACCGAAATCTGATGTTTTATTTAAATCATTTTTCTGACAAATAGCTACAACACGTAGACCTTGTTTATTTAAGTCTTTTGTGATTTTTTTCATATTTTCTTTAATTTCATTTGTAATAGGCGAAATTTTACCTTGATAATCTATTAATGTTGAGATATTTAATATTTCTTCAACAGCACCTTTTGTAATTAATTGAGTTTTTGTACCATCATTTACAATAACAGAAAGTCTACGACGAGAGAAGTCAAAAGGTATTTCATCAATTTTTTTATAGTGAGCAGTGGTTTCTTTTAAATCATGTTCTTCACCACGATTTATAACAGCTTCATCAATATTACTGCGTAATCCTGTCTGAAAATAAGCATTTAAAAATGCATGTTTTAGAACTCTTAAATCTTCGTTTCCCATAACGTCAAGATATCTTTCTAAAACGATTTTGTCTTCTGTTAAAGTTCCTGTTTTGTCTGTACAAAGAATATTCATTGAGCCAAAGCTTTGGATTGAATCAAGCTTTTTTACAATAGTTTTCTTTTTAGACATTCGCAAAGCTCCTTTTGACAAGCTTGAAGATAAAATAACAGGAAGTAGGAGAGGCGTAATACAAATTGCTATTGCAACTGCAAATGTGAAAGAGGTTATAATATTATGTTTTTGCACTGTTAGTAAAAATACAATTGGAATTAAAATTAGCATTATTTTTATTAAGAGTTTACTTATATTTTCAATTCCTTTTTGAAATGCTGTTTTAGCTTTTCCCGTTGTTAGTGTTTTTGCAATTTTGCCAAAGTAAGTATCATCAGCAGTTAAAACTACAATTCCTTTTGCACTACCACTTATTACACTTGTTCCCATAAAACAAATAGTGTCAATGTCAGAAAGATTATCAATTTCATCATCAATTGGTAAATTGGTATCGACTGTTTTTTTGATTGCATCAGACTCACCTGTTAGTGTAGATTGACCAACATACAAGTCTTTAGCTTCAATAATTCTCAAATCAGCAGGAATCATATCTCCAGCAGATAAAATTATCGTATCTCCAAGGACCAAATCTTTAAAAGGAATTTTTTCTTTTTTACCATTTCTTATAACTGTTGCAGTAGTAGATACTAATTGCTTTAGTTTTTCTGCCGCTTTATTTGAATTATATTCTGAAACGAAATCTAGTAATGTACTGACAGTTACTAACACTAAAATTACAATTATATTTGCATAATTTGGATCTTCAGCTAAATATACATCTGTATAAGATAAAGTCAAGGCTATACCTAATAAAATGCTGTTAAATGGTGTAAACAAACTTCTAAATAAGTAGTGGTACCATTTTTTAGGCTTTTTTTGTGTAACTTCATTATAACCGTAATGATGAAGTCTTTCTTCAACTTCGCTACTAGTTAGGCCATTTTCTCTAATATTAAATTCTGAAATAAATTTTTCTTTAGGTGTTTTACATAGACGGCCATAAGTTTTATCTATGTTAACACCATCTTTTTTATCATTTGCCATTTTTCCTCCTTTGAAGCCTTAAGTAAAAGCTTCTAATAAAATTATGATTATTTTTATAAATTTTAAACATATTTATAATAGCACAGTGAAATTTATAATTCAATAGAAAATAAAGCAAAAATGTTTACAATTTTAAAAATAGATGTTATAATTAAATGCGAGTAAATTGAGTGGTCGCTGGTAGATTTCGAAAGGAACTACGAGAGGAAAGTCCGGGCTCCATAGAGCAATGATGCTAGATAACGTCTAGTGAGGGAAACCTTAAGGAAAGTGCAACAGAAAATAACCGCCTCTTATGAGGTAAGGATGAAAAGGCGAGGTAAGAGCTCACCGTCTGCATGGTGACATGCGGAGCTGTGTAAACCCCATCTGGAGCAACACCTAAGTAGAAGATTAAGTCTGCTCGACGTCTTCTGAATTGCGTGGCTTGAACTATATAGTGATATATAGTCTAGATAAATGACTATTTTAAATGACAGAACCCGGCTTATAGATTTACTTTTTTTTTATGTCTATTGAAAAAAATTTCAAAATGTGTTATAATAATAGAAGTCTCTAAAAAGAGCAGTAAGAATCCGTCAAGAATATTGGAGGTAATCTAAATGTTTTATCAACCCACACGGAATGTTAAGATTAAAAATTTTGAGGAATTAAAAAAGTTTTCTATATGTATGAAAGGATATGTTGTTGATGAACCAAAGAAGTTTTGCAAATATCAAGAACAAGTAGTTTTTGTAACAGAAGAAAAGATTGCATATGTTTGCCCAGAAAGGGATGGAATATTTGACATTATGAAAAAAGAGGGGTATGAAGAAGGCGATTTCTTTGTTATCAACCAAGAAAAGAGCTTTATAGAAAAATTGTATGCTACAATTAAGGGAAAACAGTATAATTGGTTCCTAAAAATGAAAAAAGAGGAAGAAAAGAACTTATTATATGAAAGGCTGCACATGATCGCGGAAGAAAAAGGAATTAAGAGTGTGAAATTTGATGAGGAACAGCTTGAAGTATTTCGGGATGTTTCTGAAGCCGATCAAGACTTGGATGGTTATACATATACTAGTATGACTAATCCGAAATATGCTCTGCTTTCGAAAGAAAATGTAGGAACATATATAAGGACAAATTCCAAAACAGTTTTGTTGTGTGATGAATATGGCAGAACATTTCTTTTAAAGTTTGGGTTGAGTGCAAATGAGTTTGTGAACAAGCTGAACGAAGCAGGTTATAAACCGAATTGCATGCCTTGGAACTATGTTTGGGAGAAAACGTTTGGATAATAAAAACTTGTTATAAAGTTTTGGGCAGTATTGAAGTTTTAGATAGCTTCGATACTGCTTTTTATATCATCTGGCAATTCACTAGTAAAAGAAACTATTTGATGAGATATAGGGTGAATAAATGAAATTTTATAACTATGTAGAGCTTGTCTGGTAATTGAATCAGAAAAATCAGAACCATATAAAGTATCTCCAACAAGTGAATGCCCAATTGCAGACATATGAACACGAATTTGGTGTGTACGGCCTGTTTGTAATATACAATGTACCAAAGATAAATCATTAGAAGTTTTAAGAACTTCATAGTGCGTTATAGCTTCTTGACCATTTTCGGAAATACATCTTTCAATAATACTATTTTCTTTGCGTGCTATTGGAAGAGTAATAGTTCCTTGTGCTTTTTCAAAAATTCCATGGACAATTGCTAAATATTCTTTTTTAAATTCATTGGTTTGCATTTGTTGAATTAGACATTCTTGTACATATTCATTTTTGGCAAAAACAATTAATCCAGAAGTATTTAAATCAAGCCTGTTAACAGGGCGTATTTTTCGCTTTAATCCAATAGTGTCAAAATAATATTTTACGCCATTTGCTAAACTATCAGTATAGTGTGAAATAGAAGGATGTACCGCAATTCCTGCAGGTTTGTCTAAAATTAATAATGCTTCATCTTCATAAATAATATTTAATGGTATTGGGGTAGGAATAATATTTTCACTTTCTTCATTAAAATCTAAGTTAACAGTTATTACATTATTAATTTGAGGTGCAATTCTGGAATCTGCTTGATTACCATTTAAAAAGATTTGCTTAGATGTAATAAGTTTATGTTGTAATCGTGCAGAAATTTTAAATTTTTGTTTTAAAATCTGATTAATTGATTGATATTTATTTTCTTTTACAATATATTTTAAAATCATAAAAACTCCTTTAAAAAGTTGACATTTATACAAAAAAATTATACAATTTTAGTGTTAAATAGTCAAGGAAAAGAGGATAATAATGAAGATTATAAATCATATAGTGCTAGTTACAAAGCACAAATGGCTAGTATTTAAATTTTGCTGTAAGATAGGATTACCTTGGAGGGGATTTATGCATGATTGGTCAAAATTTTCTCCAACAGAATTTTGGGAGAGTGTAAAATATTTTGATGGACATAAAAGTCCAATTACAGTATGTAAAGTAGATAAAGGATATTCAGAGGCATGGTTGCACCATAAAGGAAGGAATAAGCATCATTATCAATATTGGACAGATTTATCTTTGCCAGAACAAGCAATTATGATGCCATATAAATATGCAGCAGAAATGGTATGTGATGAATTAGCAGCCGGAATAGCTTATAATGGCAAGAATTGGACAAACCATACTCAATTAGATTATTATATGAATAAAGAAAGAAAAAATTTAATTAATCCACATATAGATAAATTTTTGATAGCAACATTTACTCAAATAAGTGAAAAGGGAATTGATGCTACATTAACAAAGAAAAATATAAAAGAATTATACAATAAATATTGTGTCAGAATGGAGAATTAAGATGAGAATAAGATTTAAAGCTTGGGCTAGACCAGAATTAGAAGCAAGTAGTTTTTACAGAGATAATCCAGAAGAACTAAAAAATAATTGGATAAAGGAATTTAAAAATCAAGAGAATCCAATACATTTGGAATTAGGATGTGGAAAAGGTCAATTTATTGCACAAAAAGCTATTCAGAATCCAGAAATTAATTATATTGCAATCGACTTAGTTGATGCGATGCTTGGACTTGCAAAAAGAAATGTTGAAGAAGTTTTTAAAGAAAATAATAAAGAAATTGATAATGTGATTTTAACAAGATTTGATATTGAAAGAATTCCATTGCTTTTAGGAGAAAAAGACAATATCAAAAGAATTTATATTAATTTTTGTAATCCATGGCCAAAGGGAAAACATAGAAAAAAGAGATTAACACATACAAGACAATTGGAAAAATATAAGACATTTTTAGCTAAAGATGGAGAAATCTATTTTAAAACAGATGATGATGACTTATTTAATGGAAGTCTTGGATATTTTGAAGAGTCTGGATTTACTATTGTGAAAAAGACTTATGATTTACATGCAGAGCCAATATGGGAAAATAATATAGAAACTGAACATGAGAAAATGTTTTCAAAACAAGGAATAAAAATAAAAGCTTTGATTGCCAAAAATAATTAATATTTTTGGCACCTTTTTTTATGTGTTGCATAATATTAAACAAGAGGTGATAAATGTGGCATATTCAGAAAGGGAATTGTTAGCAAGAATTGTTCAATGCGAGGCAGGAGGAGAAGGAGACAATGGAATGAAAGCGGTTGCATCTGTGGTAATGAATAGAGTAAATTCTTCAGAAGGAGAATATTCAAGAATATCACAAGGCGGAAATATCAGAAATATTATATTTCAACAAGGACAATTTGATTGTGCACGAGAAACAATAAATCAAGCATATAATTCACAAAATATCTATAACATGAATCCAACATATATCCATTATCAGATTGCAGACTGGGCTTTATCAGGAAATAGACTTAATGAAATTGGAGAATGTTTATGGTATTTGAATCCTTTTAGACCTTCATGTGTTTCAACTTTTCCTAGTAATGGTTCAGGGACATTTCATACAAGATTGGGAAAACATTGTTTTTATAGACCAACTTCTAAATATGCACAAACCTAGAAAGGATGTGTTCTTATATGGCAAATATGGAAGAAAGCCAAGACAAAAGAGAAGTTAAAGGAGAAAACAGAAATGTAAATATAGATCAAAATTCTCCAGAGATTTTAACAAATCCAATTTATACTCCTGCTTTTTTGAGAGAACAAATAGGAAAACTTATGAGAGTTGAGTTCTTAATTGGAACTAATACAATGACAGATAGAATTGGTATCTTGGAAGATGTTGGGGCAAGTTACATATTATTGCGTTCTTTTGAAAATGATAGTTTAGTTTATTGTGATATTTATTCAATTAAATTTATTACAATTTCTACAACTGGTTTTTATGGAACGATGAATAGCAACATGATGAATAATAGGTTTTATCCAGGCCCTGGAATGCCTAATTTTTAATAAGAAAACTCCTTTACGAAATTGATATAACGTAAGGGAGTTTTTTCTAAATCAATAGTAAAATCAAAAAAAATATTGTCTTTTTCAAAAGAGTATGATATATTAAAAAATGAAGAAAAAAGAGGAATAATTCTCAGGAAAGGAAATGATAAGATGTCATTTATAGACCAAATAAAACAAAGAGCAAAAAAAGAAATCAAAACTATTGTATTGCCAGAAGCAACAGACTTAAGAATACTAAAAGCAACGCAAATAGTTAATACAGAAGGATATGCTAAAATAATATTAGTAGGCAATGAAGAAAAAGTAAGAGAATTGGCAAAAGAAAATCAAATTGATTTAGGAGATGCAAAAATAGTAGATCCAGAAAAATCAGCAGAAAAAGAAAGATATGCAAAAGCATTATATGAATTAAGAAAAGCTAAAGGAATGACAGAAGAACAAGCTAGCCAATTAATATTAGAACCAGTTTATTATGGAATGATGATGGTAAAATTAGAAGAAGCAGATGGACTTGTATCAGGGGCTGCGCACTCAACATCAGACACATTAAGACCAGCACTACAAATATTAAAAACAGCACCAGGAACCAAATTAGTATCAGCATTTTTCATAATGGTAGTTCCAAATTGCGAATATGGTGCAAATGGAACATTTATATTTGCAGATAGTGGATTAAATGAAGAACCAGATGCAGAAAAGCTTTCAGAAATAGCAATTTCATCAAGCAAAAGCTTTGAACAATTAGTAGGAAAAGAGCCAAAAGTTGCAATGTTATCATATTCTACATATGGAAGTGCACATTCAGCATCAACAGAAAAAGTTATTGAAGCAACAAAACTAGTAAAAGAAAAAGCATCAGATTTATTAGTAGATGGAGAATTACAATTAGATGCAGCAATAGTTCCAGAAGTTGCTGAATTTAAAGCAAAAGGAAGCCCATTAAAAGGACAAGCAAATGTATTGGTATTCCCAGATTTAGGTGCTGGAAATATAGGATATAAATTAACACAAAGATTGGCAAAAGCAGAAGCTTATGGACCACTTTGCCAAGGAATTGCAAAACCTGTAAATGATTTATCAAGAGGATGTAGTAGTGAAGATGTAGCTGGAGTTGTTGCAATAACAGCGGTACAAGCACAAAATCAAAACTAATCAAATATATAAAAGTAAATAATATAAGAAAGGATAATATATTTATGAAAATTTTAGTTTTAAATTCAGGCAGTTCATCATTAAAATATCAAGTAATTGATACAGAAACTGGTGAAATGCTTGTAAAAGGCTATTACGAAAGAATCGGGCAAGTTGGAGCATTTCTTACACATAAAGTAAATGGAGAAAAACACCATTTTGAACATCCTGCAAAAAATCATGAAAAAGCAATTCAATTTGTGATGCAAAGATTAACTAGCGACCATTATGGAGTATTTAAAAGTTTGGATGAATTAGATGCAATAGGTCATAGAGTTGTGCATGGAGGAGAACAATTTAAAGATGCGGTTCTTATTACAGATGAAGTAATTCAAGGAATAAAAAATAATGAAATGTTAGCACCTTTACACAATCCAGCAGCAATTTTAGGAATTGAAGCATGTCAAAAAGTTGTGCCAAATAAACCAATGGTAGCAGTGTTTGATACAGCATTTCATCAAACAATTTCAAAAGAAAAGTATATATATCCAATTCCATATGAATATTATGAAAAATATCATGTTAGAAAATATGGATTTCATGGAACATCACATCAATATGTTGCAAACAGAGTAGCAGAAATATTAGGAAAAGATATAAAAGATTTAAAAATAGTAAATTGCCATTTGGGTCAAGGCGCAAGTATTTGTGCAATAAAAAATGGTGAGTCAGTTGAAACAAGTATGGGATTAACACCACTTGGTGGAATTCCAATGGGAACACGTTCAGGTGACTTAGATCCATCTGTTGTAACATATCTAATGAAAAAAGAAGGTTTAGATGCAGAAGAAATTGAAGAAGTATTGAATAGAGAATCAGGAGTGTATGGAATATCAATGGTATCTGTAGACTTCAGAGATATAGAGGCAGAAGCATTAGCAGGTGGAAAACATGCTAAGCTTGCATTAGATGCATATCATTATTCAATTGCTGGATATATAGCTAAATGTGCAGTTGCCATGGGAGGAATAGATGTTTTAACATTTACAGCTGGTGTTGGAGAAAAATCACCATATTCTAGAAGTGAAATATGCAAGCAATTGGGAGTATTGGGAGTTGAAATATCAGGAAAAGCAAATTTAGTAAAAGGAGAAGAAGCAGAAATTTCTTCAGCAAATTCAAAAGTTAAGATTTTTGTTGTACCAACAAACGAGGAATTAATGATTGCTCGCGAAACAGCAGAATTAGTAATGCAAAAATAGGGTCGGTCCTTTTTTTGGCATTGCGAAAAAAAGGACCGACCCCATTTTATCAAGAAAGGAAAAGAGAAAAATGAAAATATTAGTATTAAATTGTGGTAGTTCATCACTAAAATATCAATTAATAAATATGGAAACAGAGGAAGTTTTAGCTTCAGGAAAATATGAAAGAATTGGAGAAGATGAGGCTTTTATAACACATAAAGTTAATGGACAAAAAATAGAAATCAAACATCCTGCTAAAACACATGAAGAAGCAGTTGATTTTACATTAAAACAATTAATAAATCCAGAATATAAGGTAATAGACAGTTTAGATGAAATTTCAGCAATTGGACATAGATTAGTACATGGTGGAGAAAAAATTAATAAATCAGTTGTTATTACAGATGAAGTTGTTGATGTATTAAAAGAATGTATAGATTTAGCTCCATTACACAATCCAGCAGGAATAATAGGAATTGAAGCTTGTAAAAAAGTAATGCCAGGAAAGCCAATGGTAGGTGTATTTGATACAGCATTCCATCAAACAATGCCAAAAGAAAGATATATTTATCCAATTCCATATGAATATTACAAAAAATATGGAATAAGAAAATATGGATTCCACGGAACATCACATATGTATGTTTCTCAAAGATTAGCTGAAATTGTTGGAAAAGATATAAGTGAATTAAAAATTGTTACATGTCACTTAGGTCAAGGTTCAAGTATATGTGCAGTTGAAGGTGGAAAATCAGTTGATACAAGTATGGGATTAACACCACTTGCAGGAATTCCAATGGTAACACGTTCAGGAGATTTGGATCCATCTGTTGTAACATTTTTAATGAAAAAAGAAGGATGGACACCAGAAGAAGCAGAAAATATGTTAAATAAAAAATCAGGAATTCAAGGAATATCAGGATTAGCACCAGACTTTAGAGAGATCGAAGCTGCATCTTATGGTGAAAATGAAAGAGCTGCAATAGCAATTGAAAAATTCAAATATGAAATTGCATCATATATTGCAAAATATGCAGTTGCAATGAATGGAGTAGATTACATTGTATTCACTGGTGGAGTTGGAGAAAACCAAATAAATATAAGAAGAGGAATTTGCGAAAAACTTGAATTTATGGGAGTTAAAATAGATGTTGAAGCAAATAATGTTAGAGGAGTAGAAAAAGAAATATCAGCTCCAGATTCTAAAGTAAAAGTTTATTTAGTTCCAACAAATGAAGAACTTATGATAGCAAAAGAAACAGCAAGATTAGTAAAATAATAATGAAGAGAGGTAGAATATGGCAAGTGCAAAAGAGATACAAAATAGAAAAGTAAATGCAAGACTATATCCGATATATAAAATGATATCATGGGATTTGTTGTTTTATTATTCTATTATATATTTATTTTTAACACAGGCTAAAGGTTTTTCTGCCTCTCAAGTTTTATTGGCAGAAGCTGCTTTTACAAGTATGTGTTTAATAATTCAAATTCCAATAGGAATATTGGTGGAGAAGATTGGCAAAAAACGAAGCTTAGTATTTGCAAATGTGTGCATGTGTTTATTTACAATAGGATTGATTTTTTTGAAAACATATACACAGCTGTTTGTTGCATATTTTTTAGATTCAGTAGGATATGTAATAAAATGTGTTTGTGAAACTAACATATTATATGATTCACTTCCGAAAGGAAAGAAAAGAGGAAGTTTATATTCTACATTAGATGGATTAGGGGCTTCAAGATATTATATGGTCGATGCAGTAACCTCATTAATTGCAGGATATGCATTTGTTATAAGTCCATATTTACCAATTGTTTTGTGCTTAATAGGAAATATTATTTCTACAATATTGGCATCTAGGTTTAAACACACTCAAATGCCAGATGATGATGTAGAAGAAAAAACTAGTGTTAAAGAATATTTGTGGCAATTAAAAAATGCAGTTAGATTTACCAAAAAGTCTAAAAGAATAGCATGTTTATTGATATTTTTTGGACTAACTTCTGGATTAATTTACAATATGACAACATTTAGAAGTGGTATTCTTGAGCAAATAGAGTTGCCAGCACAGTATTTTGGATTAGTTTTTGCAATTTCTCAAGTTGCAGCATCACTATGTTCTAGAATGCAGAACTTGATACAAAAAAGATATAAAAACACTACTCTTGCACATTTAGGAATTCCATTAACAGTATCTTGTATAATTATTGGAATTCTAGCTTTAGGAAAAATTAGTAATATAAAAACATATACTATTATCGCATTATTTATATTACAAGGTGCTATAAAAGGAGTATATAATGTACTTATATATAGATATTTAAATAATTTCACAACAAAGCAAATTAGGACAAAATTAGCTACTGTTAGAAATATTGTTTATAATTTATTTTCAATTGCAATTAGTCTGCTTGGCTCAGCATTATTACAATTTTCAAATGCTTCAACCGCAATTATAATTGTAGGAATTTCTATGACAATTGTAATGATATTATTATTGGATTATATGAAAGATAAGGTTGGATTAAAACCAGAAAATTATACTAAAGATGATTTAAAATATAGTACATTAGTACTGAAAAAATAAGTATTAGATATACCACATTTTACATAAGTTTGAAATATTATGTAAAATGTGGTATAATTAATTTATAAAAATTTTTTTAAGGAGTGTTCTTCACATGAAGAAAAATAAGAAAAATCGGAAATTCAACTTTAATGTAATTAATGCAGTTATTCTAGGTATTCTGATTTCTTTAAGTCTAACTTTACCTTTTATGAAAGGCAAGCAAGACAATCTACAAAGTACGGAGGTTGTTTTGACAAGTGAATTTTCAATTGAAAGTGAGGGAGAAAACCACATAATAAATGTGGTTGAAAAACCTGCAACGGTTGAAAACATTGGAAGTGTTGAACCTGAAGCCGAAGTGGAAGAGCCAGTAGAAGCTGAACCAGAGCAAGAGCCAGAAGTAGAGCAGCAGGTACAAGAGGCACAAGATTATTCTGAAACCAAAGAGTTTCAGGACCGATGCCGATTGACCTATGCAGAATCTGGTCTGGAAGATGAGATTGGGCAAGTTGCAGTAGCAGCTACAATTATCCATCGCCAATACAGTCCAGAGTTCCGTGCAGATGGAGATTTCTACAATGTTATGAACAATGGTTTTTCCTCAGTTCGGAATGGTGAAATCTACATCATGACCAGCAATCCGTATGTCCTTTATTATGAGGACGTTCCGGAAAGAACCATCAGAGCAACTGAAAGAGCTCTTAATGGTGAGGACCCGACTGAACAGCTTCTGTGGGAAGAAGCTGAGAGACTTGGACTTGATCCAGAAGTGTATGCTGCTGGAGGAGCCAAGTACTTCTACAACCCCAATGCTTGTTCTGAGGCTGCTTTAGCTGAAAGAGCAAACATCAAATGTAAAGTGCAGATTGGCAACCATGTCTTTTATAAGGTGTGGGACCAGTAAAGCACTCCGAGGTGGACCTGCAAGTACAGGCCACCTTTTTTATTTTGATATTTTATTGCAATTATAAGTAATTAATGATAAAATGCTTTTAGGAGGAGATGAAGATGTCAAAACATACAGAAAAAATAAAGGCTTTATATAAAGAAAACAAAAAATCAAGTTTAATTTGGTATTTAGTTTTAAGAGCATTTGTAATATTAACAATGATAACAAGTTTTATAAGAAAAGACTTTAGCAGTGTATTTTTATGTGGATTAACATTAATTTTATTTTTAATACCATTTTGGATTAATGCAAAATTAAACATAGATATTCCAAATGTAATGGAAATTATAATATTCTTATTTATATTTTCAGCAGAAATATTAGGAGAAATAAATAATTTTTATGGAAATATTCCTTATTGGGATACAATATTGCATACATTAAATGGATTTTTATGTGCTGCAATAGGATTTTCGTTAATTGATATATTAAACAATTCAGAAAAATTTCATATTAAATTATCACCTGTATTTGTAGCTTTAGTAGCATTTTGCTTTTCTATGACAATAGGAGTACTTTGGGAATTTTTCGAGTTCGGTGCAGACCAGATTTTTAAATATGATATGCAAAAAGATAGAATTGTGCAAACAATATCAACAGTAGAATTAGAACCAGAAGGAAAAAATAAAGCTGTGATAGTAGATAATATATTTAAAACAGCTATATACAGTAATCAAAATGGAGAAGTAGTCGAAACAGATATAGATGGTGGATATTTGGATATAGGATTAATAGATACAATGAAAGATTTAATTGTAAACTTTATAGGTGCAGTTGTATTTTCAGTATTAGGTTATTTCTATATTTATAATAGGGATAAATATAAATTTGCAGAAAATTTTATACCAGTAAAAAGATTTGATAAACAATAGAATTATTGAAAAACAATAAAGAAGTATTGACAAATAATAAAATGAATAATATAATGCTCATATCAAAGGAGGAAATTCGTATGGAATTATTGATAGGAGCATTATTTTTGGCTATATGGCAGTCAATATTGTTTAAAAATCAAAATGTAGGATTATCAGCAATATTATTTGTACTACCAGTGTTGTACATAACATTCAGATTATTAAAAGGAAAAATCGAAAATAAAAAGGCATTACTAATTTCAATACCAATTATTTTATTATCTATTACATATTTTATATTTGATAATACAGTATTTAAAATTATAAATATGATTGTAATACCACTTTTATATGTAATTATGATAATAACAGCAACTTCAAATAATCAAGGCAAATCAATGATATTTAAAATAATCTTGATGCTAATTCAACCAATTAATTATATAGGAGAAGTTGTTAAAAAAGGAATAAGTTTAATATTTCCAAAAGAAAAAGAAGAAGGTTCAAAAGAAAAACACAATATTGTAAAAGCAGTATTTTTTACAATTGTAATTGCTTTAATTGTAATTGCACTATTAAGTTCTGCGGATTCAGAATTCGCAAATCTATTTGGAGATATATTTGATAACTTATATTTATTTAGCATACCAGCATTGGTAAAAGAATTCTTTAGTATTATTATTCCATTCTTTTATTTTGCAGGGTTTTTTATGAATATGCTAGACAAAGACAATGGATTAAAAGAATTTGATGAAGAAGAGCCAAAAAAGAAAGATGGATTTACAATATATATGATGATAACCGCATTAAACGTAATATATTTGCTATTCTGTTTTATACAAATAAAATCATTATTTACAATAGAAAATATCAAATATTCAAGTTATGCAAGACAAGGATTTTTCCAATTGATGGTAGTATCATTAATTAATATTGTAATGATTTTAAAGGCTACTGGCAAGAACTTAAAAGAAACGCAAAAGCAAGCACAATACAAGAAAATAATATGTATAATGATGTTGATATTCACATTAATAATTATCATTTCATCATTTGCAAGAATGACAATATATCAACAAAATTATGGAAATACAAGATTACGTATATTGGTTGATTTTACATTAATAACAGAAATGATTTTATTAATTCCAACAGCAATGTATATATTAAAAGAAAATATAAATTTGATGAAAGTATATTTTATTATAGTAGTTTCAATGTATTGCTTGGTTAATTTTATAAATATTGATTATATAATTGCCAAAAACAATATTGATAGATATATAGAAACAGGAAAAATTGATGTGGATTATTTAAAAAGACTAGATAATACAGACACAATTGAACAATTGATGAGATTGCATGATACAAAATTTAAATATACAAGTGATAATGATTATCCAGATCGATCTTTGGTATTAAATAATAAATTAGACAATTATTTGGCATCTAAGAGAGATGAGTTAAATGAAAAGCATACTTTAGCAGAATTTAATTTATCAAGATGGAAAGCCAAAAAAGTTCTTGAAAAATTTAGATATAATTAGGAGGATATATATGGAAATTCTAGGAGAAAAAGGAATAGGAAAGATTTTAAAAATATTTTTACAGATATGTTTTTGGGGAGGAATAGCAGTACTGATTATATTACCATTTTTATTACAAATGGTAGGATTAAGGTTTAATGCATCAGCATTTGTAATATACCCAAATGGAATAGCTTTGTTAGTAATAGTTCGCCAATTTATAGGCCAATTTGACTCGCTAAAAAACAAAAATCCATTTTGCATGGAAAATGTAAAAAGGTTGAGAATATCAGGTATAGCTTCTTTAGTAGAAACAGTGCTTTGGACAATAGATTTATTATATACAATATTTTTAGCAAAAGGTGCAGATGTAGTTATAGTACTAGGATTAGCATTTATGATAATTCTATTTGCAGGAGTTGCAATTGCATTCTACATCTTAGCGGAACTAATAAAACAAGCAACAGAATATAAAGAAGAAAATGAGTTGACGATATAAGGAGGCTATGATATGATTATTGTAAATTTAGATGTAATGATGGCAAAAAGAAAAATATCTTCTCAAGAACTTGCAGAAAAGGTAGGAATAACCGCAGCCAATCTATCAATTTTAAAGACAAACAAAGGAAAAGCAATTAGATTTTCTACATTAGATAAAATTTGTGAAGTGTTAGAGTGTACTCCAGGAGATATATTAGATTACGAAAAAAAGTAGAAAAAGTCATTTTTTAGTCACATTGCAAATGTAAAATGAAAATAGGGTGATAGTATGTTGAAATTTATAAAAAGAGTAATAATGGCAGTAATATTAGTAATTATATTTGCAGGTGTGATTTTAACTTATAAAGGATATGAAATGTATAAAACTGCACTAAATGAAATAAGTGTAGCAGATAAAGTATCAGAAATAAAAAAAGAAGAAAATTATACAGAAATAAATAATTTACCTGAATTTTATTTGGATGCAGTAGTTGCAGTAGAAGACAGGAGATTTTACAACCATGGTGCAATAGATCCAATAGCTTTAGCAAGAGCAATTTTAGTAAATGTTAAAAATATGGAATTGCGAGAAGGTGGAAGTACAATCACACAGCAATTAGCTAAAAATATTTATTTTACCCAAGAAAAATCAGCATTAAGAAAAATAGCAGAAATGTTTATGGCATGTGAGATTGAAAAAAATTGTGACAAAGACACAATATTAGAATTATATGTAAATACAAGTTATTTTGGAGATGGATATTATTGCGTAAAAGAAGCATCAGAAGGCTATTATAATAAAGAGCCTAAAGATATGAATAGAAATGAAGCAAGTATGTTAGCAGGAATTCCAAATGCTCCGTCAGCATATTGTCCTACTAAACATTTAGATTTAGCAAAACAAAGACAAGAACAGGTTTTAGATAAAATGGTAAAATATAATTTTATTTCTGAGCAAGAAAAAACAGAGATTTTAGATGAACCAAATGCGGTTGAAAAATAATAAGAAGGATGTTTCTAATTTAAGAGACATCCTTTTAAATTTCTATTATTTTCATATTATATTTATCTTCAAAAACTTTCTTTTTTGTGATATATTCTTTAGTTCTTACACCTTTTACATCTATTACGTCATAACTATTGTCAGAATTAAATACAATAAAATCTGCCTTATATTTTAAACCTGGTGCTAACATAAACGTAGGCTGTAAGCAAAATCCATTGATTTCTTTTGCTTGTAATCGTAATTTTAATTGACAATAATAATCAGCTTCTTTTTGGCTGTCAAATGTGTGCCCGTCAATAGATGTTTTATTTGCTCTATATTTTGTTTTCTTTATTTTGCTGTTTGTAAAATTTTTGTAATCATCAATACTCCAATGTTCCATTTTTAAGTACCCTTTCTTTTGAATCTAAAAGTATTATATACTAAATAAAACAAATGTGCAATATTTTTTATGTCGAAAAATTTAAAAAAGTACTAGACAAATACAAATGAATATAATATACTAAAAGTGTATTTAAAAAGTTAGCTATCAAAAAAATTTATTTAAGATAGCCAAGCAAAAGAAGGAGGAAGAATTAAATGAGAAGAACAAATGCCAAAATAGTTGGCGGAGT
>UMIH01054577.1_pt1 | contig 38694 bp, 37 predicted proteins | sample 1965771 | NCBI WGS metagenome assembly UMIH01 (sample SAMEA4836120, study PRJEB28245) | human gut metagenome | biome: gut microbiome; material: fecal sample | place: Denmark | collected 2008
CAAATACATTTGATCCAAGTAAATTAACAGACAAAACAGAAGTATCAGCAACAAAAGTATGGGCAAACATGGATAGTGAAGCAGCAAGAGAAAATACAATAACATCAATAAAACTACAAGTAAAAGCGAACGGAGAAGTAGCAGCAGACCAAGTAGTAACAGCAGATGAAGATTGGACACATACATTTACAGATTTACCAATGTATGATGAAAATGAAAATAAAATCACATATACAATTGATGAAGTTGTAGCAAATGTTGAAGACCAAGTAAAATTAGATTTATACAATAAATCAATTGAAAATGGAGTAATCACAAATACATTTGATCCAAGTAAATTAACAGGCAAAACAGAAGTATCAGCAACAAAGGTATGGGCAAATATGGATAATGATGCAGCAAGAGCAAATACAATAACATCAATCAAATTACAAGTAAAAAATGGTGATACAGTAGTAGCAGACCAAGTAGTAACAGCAGAAAATAATTGGACATATACATTTAAAGACTTACCAGTATATGATGAAGCTGGAAACAGAATCACATATACAATTGATGAAGCTGTAGCAAATGCTGAAGACCAAGCAAAATTAGGTTTATATGTAAAAACAATAGATCAAGAAAAAGGAATAATCACAAATACATTTGACCCAAGCAAATTAACAGACAAAACAGAAGTATCAGCAACAAAGGCATGGGCAAACATGAATAGTGATGCAGCAAGAGCAAATACAATAACATCAATAAAACTACAAGTAAAAAATGGTGGTACAGTAGTAAAAGAAAAAGAAGTGACAGAAAAAGATAACTGGACATATACATTTACAGATTTACCAGTATATGATAAAACGGGAAACAAAATCACATATACAATAGATGAAACTGTAGCAAATAATGATGATCAATCTAAATTAGGTTTATATGATAAATCAATTGAAAATGGAGTAATCACTAATACATTTAATACAGAGAAAGTAACAGAAAAAACAAAAGTAACAGCAACAAAAGCATGGGCAAATATGGAGAGTGATGCTGCAAAAGCAAATAAATTGACATCAATAAAACTACAAGTAAAAAATGGTGATACAGTAGTAAAAGAAAAAGAAGTAACAGAAAAAGATAATTGGACATATACATTTACAGATTTACCAGTATATGATAAAACGGGAAACAAAATCACATATACAATAGATGAAACTGTAGCAAATAATGATGATCAAGCAAAATTAGATTTATATGATAAATCAATTGAAAATGGAGTAATTACAAATACATTTAAACCAGAGAGAGTAACAGAAAAAACAGATATTACAATGACAAAAATATGGGAAGACAACAATAATAAGTTCAATACAAGACCAGATAGCATAATATTAACAGTAAATGGTACAGATTATAAGGTAGAAGGAACAAAGACGGCTGACTCAAAGACAGCTGACTCATGGTCAAGAACTGAAAAATTACCTAAATATGATGCAGAAGGAAAAGAAATATCTTATACTGTAACAGAAAATACAGTACCAACAGGATATGAAAAGGTATCAGAAGAAGGTTTAACTGTAACAAATAGAGCAAATGAATTAATAAGTAAAACAGCATATAAAGCAGCTGAAAATGGTGACATTGGAAATGCAGTTACAGATAACGATACATTTGCAGCAAATGAAACAGTATATTATAGAATTACATTAAAAAATGCTGGAAGTGAGCCAATTTCAAAAACAGTTACAGACGAAATTCCATTAAGATTAACATTAAATACAGTTGATGGAAAAACTGGAGAAAGTGGAACAACATACAAAGGAGACAATTGGACAGTTACTAAAAATGATAAAGAACAATCAGTAGTAACATGGGAAGTAAAAGACTTGGCAGCTGGTGATACAAGAGAATTAATAATAAAAGCAACAGTTGTAGCAGAAGCAGAATATAAAGATATATGCAACAAGACAATTGATGGAACAACAGCATATACTGCAAAACTATTTGTAAGAAAAGATGGAAAAGTACCATATGAAGGTAGTGGAACTGGATATGATGCATCACTATATACAGGAGAACTAGGAACAGTTTACTTAAATAGCTCAGATTTACACTATGATACTAATGCAAACTTAAAGAATGATGATCTATATTATTTGATAAAAAATAATAATATAATAACAGATATGGTTGCAAAAGGAATAACAAGAACTCAATTAGTCGATGCGTTAAAAACAAATGGAACAACATTAGCTGATGATGAAGTTGTAGTATGGTATGTAATAAAGAATGAATCTGATGGATATCACATAGATGGTGTAATCAGAAAGATTTCATCATTAACAGAAATTACTAATACAGCTTTTACAGATAAAGTAAGCTCAGACTCAACAATAAAATTAGAAGATATTGAAATTGGTCAAAGAGGAAGCATAACAGTAAAAAGTATTACATCTTCAACAGATACTGTTTCAACACCAATGGATGTAGTATTTGTATTAGATACTTCTGGAAGTATGACATATCCTTTAAAAGGAAAAAATGAAACGGCAGTAGAAAATAGTAGAGCTAAAGCTATGGTAAATGCTGTAAATAGTTCTATCAAAACTATAATGAGCAAAAATAAAGACAGTAGAGTAGGAGTAGTTGGATTTAGTGGAGATGCATCAACAATTATACCATTAGGAAACTATGCTCAAAATATAGATTATTTAACAAGAGAATATTCAGCAGGTGGTTTGATGTATAGCAGTAGCCAAACAATAAAATCTAATGTTGGAAATAAATCATCAAGACAAGTAACAGGAGGAACTAATACACAATCAGGTATAAAATTAGGTGCAGAAATGCTTATAAGTAATCAGAATACAACAACAGCAACAGTTACTTTAAAAGACGGAACAACAAAGACTATAACTCGTACACCATTATTAATCTTAGTAACAGATGGAGAACCAACATATTATTATGCCAGTGAAACTGCAACTGGAAAGCTTAATGGACATGGATATACAAAAGAAACAGACGAGAATTACTATTATTGGACATTAAGAACTGCTAAATACTATAAAGACCAAATAACAAATAAATATTATCCAAAAAATACTGATAAAACAGCTAAAGTATTTACAATAGGAATTGGATTAAAAGGAAATGAAGCAGTAGCAATGTTAGATCCAACTGAAAAAAATGTAAATGCATGCAACAACAATAATAGTCAGCAAAAAGCACTATATAAGTTAATTAGAGACAATGGAAAAATAGCACCAGGTGCATATAGTTATGCAACTGGAAGTAAAACAGGAGAAATAACAGAAAGCGACTTAACAGGCTTTTTAAATACATCTATAGATTCTTCAACAGATAATGAAAAAAATAGAGCAATAACAACAGAAGAATCTAAAGCAAGAAGAGTTGAACTTGGAACAATTAATGAAGAAAAAGAATTTTCATTAACAGTTGGAACAGATAGTTACACAAGTTTAAATGCAGCAATGAAGGCTGGATATGTAAAAAAAGCAACATCAACAACATATTATTTAGACTTAAGTGAAATTTCAAGGTCAACTAATGTTGAAATAGTTTACTGGAACTAGCTAGTATTGAAGCAAAAAGTAAAAAGGATCGCTAAGCGGTCCTTTTTATATTGTTTTAATATGTAATTAATTTATGCGTATAATCTAAATTACCAATAGAATCATATTCATATCCTAAAGTGTAAACATTAGTAGCCCAAATGTCCTTTTCAAGCAATTGTTTCAAATTTTTATTTGGATTACTATCCATAAATTTTTTTACAGAAGATATCATAGTTAATTTTTTATTTCTTTTAGAAATTTCACTAATTAACTCACGTCCTTTATCATTAAAACCTAAAATTCTTACATAAGGTTTTGTGACTTTAGAAAGTTGCATATCTTTTTTTGTAATGCCAAGAATAGCATATAAAAAAATACGCTGTAATCTAGTTTGAGTATATCTTTTAGTATTTATAATTGATAATAATTCAGAAACAGTGTTACATTGGTTAACTGCGGATTTTATTGCAAATTCAAGACCTTCAGAAACATCTGGTAAATTTGCAATTTCATCTGTAGACATTTTTCTTAATGTATAAATAATTATTTCATCAAAATCTGAAATGTCTTTAACAATATTTCCATTTTCCATTGCATTATTTAAAATATTATAAGAGGCTTCTGGCATAAAACTTTGCAAAATGTCTGAATGATGAGTAGCACATAACTTACGAAGAGCAGTAGCACTAGCAAATTGTGAATCAGTAGGTATTGTATTATCATTATAATTGTTTCCTTCACGTTTAATTGTAATGGGCTGGATAATACTTTTTTGTCTTTTTAAAGCTTTTAAATACTCAATACCTAAAATGTTGTTGGAAGAAGAAAGAACATTTGCAAATCTACGAACATCATTTAAATACATCATTAAAGCTCTTTCTCTGGCCTTAGGAAATGATACACCTTTATCTAATTCATGTGATAATAAAGTTTTATATTCTGGTGGTTCGTTAGCTAAAACATCTGTAACTTGTTGTAAAATAGAAATGTCACTACATTCACTGCCAAAAGCAACAAAGTCTACAATTCCTAGAGAATCAAGGATTTTAATTGCACCAGAGGCAAAATTTTCTGCACTAGAAATTGCATAAACAGTAGGAAGCTCTATAACTAGGTCAATGCCATTTTCAATAGCCATTTGAGCTTTAGACCATTTGTCGACAATAGAAATATCACCTCTTTGAGTAAAATTTCCACTCATGACAGTAATAGAATAATCTGAATTTGTAATCAATTTTGCTGTATTTAAATGATAAAGGTGTCCATTGTGAAATGGATTATATTCAGCAATTATGCCTAAAACATTACTCATTAAAACCCTCCTAACATATTGAAAAATTCATAATTTATGATATAATCTTATCACAAAACATAAAAAAAGCAAATACTTATAATAAAATATGAAAGGAAAATTTCAATATGGAAGATAAAATTATTATATATACAGATGGTGCTTGTTCTGGAAATCCTGGTCCAGGAGGTTGGGGAGCAATTTTAATGTATAAAGATGCAAAAAAAGAAATTTCTGGGGGATGCAAACAGACAACTAATAATATAATGGAAATTACAGCTGTTGTTGAAGCTTTAAAATGCTTAAAGGTAGAAAGTGACGTACAAGTTTATAGTGATAGTGCATATACAGTAAATGCTTTTAAACAAGGTTGGATATATAATTGGATGAAAAATGGTTGGAAAACTTCAAATGGTTCAGCAGTAAAAAACAAAGAACTTTGGCAAGAATTATATGCATTAACCAAAAAACATAAAGTAGAATTCATAAAAGTAAAAGGACATGCTGATAATGAATTTAATAATAGATGTGATGAGATGGCAAGAGAAGCAATAAGCAAGTTGTAACTTTTATTGTATAAAAAATCCTAAATTGTATAAAATAATATAAATTTTATGCAAAGGGTGGATAAGATGAAAAGAAAAATAATTGGTTTTATTTCAATAATGTTATTAGTAGTTACATTTATAACAGTATTAGCTATGCAAAATAATGAAGTATTAGCATTATCCAAATATGGTTCTAGAGGAAGCGAAGTTAGAACGATACAAGAAAAATTAAAAAGATGGGGATATTATACTGGCGGAGTTGACGGAATATATGGAAGTTTAACTGTGTCTGCAGTAAAAAAGTTTCAACAGAAAAATGGTTTAACTGTTGATGGAATTGCAGGAACAAAAACGCTTGCTGCAATGGGAATAACTAGCAGTTCATCTTCTAGCGGAAGCTCTACTAATAATTCATCAAATGTAAATTTACTAGCCAGAGCAATTTATGGAGAAGCAAGAGGAGAACCATATACAGGACAAGTTGCAGTTGGAGCAGTTATAATGAACAGAGTAAAAAGTAGCAAATTTCCAAATACAATTGCAGGGGTAATTTATCAAAGTGGAGCTTTTGATGCAGTATCAGATGGTCAAATAAATTTGAATCCAGATAGTACATCAAAAAAAGCAGCACAAGATGCATTAAATGGATGGGATCCATCATATGGAGCAATTTATTATTTTAATCCAAGCACTGCAACTAATAAATGGATTTGGTCAAGACCAATGACTGTAACTATTGGAAAACATAGATTTTGCAAATAAAAAAGCACTTCACATATAGTGAAGTGTTTTTATCTATCTTTTTAATCTAATTAAAATAGCAATTCCTAATAAAATTAATAATACTCCAACAACAATTAAACAAATACATAAAATATTTGTTAATTCTAAATCAAAGTCAGAAGTAGTAACAGTTGATGATAATGTAGAGCTACTAGAATTGCTAGAAGTATTAGTATTACCTAAATTCATATCGACAGCTGCAAAAACATAAGAACAACTTGATATTATAATTAGTGCTATTGATAAAATTACCATAAATTTCAAGACTTTTGACATTTGTATATACCTCCTATAAACTGTACAAATTTAACAACTAAACATTCTGACAATATAATATCAAAACTGCAAAAAAAAGTCAACAAAAAAATAAAAATGGACATCAAAAGAACACAAAATTATGATATACTTCACTTGAAAAGGAGGAAATAAGATGCCTTACATAGAATTTAAAAATGTTTGTAAAGAATATAAAATGGGAGAAGTAAAAATAAAAGCATTAAATAATACAAATTTTAGTATAGAAAAAGGAGAGTTAGTTGTAATTGTTGGACCATCAGGTGCAGGAAAAACAACAACACTAAATATATTAGGAGGAATGGATACTGCAACATCTGGTTCTGTAACTATAGATGGAAAAGAAGTAACCAAATTAAAAAATAAAGAACTTATAAAATATAGAAGAGATGATATAGGTTTTGTATTTCAATTTTATAATTTAGTTCAAAATCTTACTGCAAAAGAAAATGTAGAATTAGCAACTCAAATTTGTAAAGATTCTTTAGATCCAGTGGAAGTATTAGAAAAAGTTGGATTAAAAGACAGAATGAATAATTTTCCTTCACAATTATCAGGAGGAGAACAACAAAGAGTTGCAATAGCAAGAGCAATAGCTAAAAATCCCAAACTTTTATTATGCGATGAGCCAACAGGAGCATTAGATTATAAAACAGGAAAACAAATATTAAAATTATTACAAGATACAGCAAGAAAAGAAAATATGACTGTTTTAATAATAACACATAATACAGCAATAGCACCAATGGCTGATAAAGTAATTCATTTTAAGAACGGTACAGCTGAAAGCATAGAAATAAATGAAAATCCACAACCAATAGAAGAAATTGAATGGTAGAGGAGTGATATGATGAAAAAAGCGTTATTAAGAGATAGCATAAAAGAAATAAAAAATACGTATAAAAGATTTATTTCTATATTAGTAATGGCATTTTTAGGAGTAGGATTTTTTGCAGGCTTAAGAGCAGCTTCACCTGATATGTTAGACACTATTGATAAATTTTATAGAGATAGCCAAGTATTTGATATAAAGATATTATCAACATTAGGATTAACAGAGTCAGATATAGACGCATTGAAGAATGTAGATGGTGTAGAAAATGTTGCAGGAAGCTACGAAGTTGATGGAAAAATAAAATTAGATAAAAAAGAAATTATTACAAAATTAATAACTGTTGGTGACATAAACAAGCCAATCTTATTAGATGGAAATTTGCCACAAAATGCGGATGAATGTGCAGTAGAAGAAAGCTTTTTAGAAGCAAATAATAAGAAAATTGGAGATATAATTCAAGTTGATGTTGAGAAAACTAAAAACGATAATGGAGATGAAATTGAATATTTAAAGAATAATCAATTAAAAATAGTTGGAACAATTCAAAGTCCATTATATGTTTCAAGAGATAGAGGAACAAGTAAACTTGGAAATGGAAAAATAAATTATTATATGTATATTTCAAAAGATAATATTAATGCAAATGAAATATACACAAGTATTTATGTAACAGCCAAAACTACTGAACAAACAGCTAGCACTAAATATGAAGATTATATAGAACAAATTAAAAATAATATAGAAGAAATAAAAAGCGAAAGAGAGCAGGCTAGAAGAAATCAATTAGTGGAATTAGCAAATGGAAAGGTAGCAGATGCAGAAAATGAATTGAATACACAAAAGCAAGATGCAGAGACAAAAATTAATGATGCAGAAGAAGAATTGCAAGAGGCACGTAAAAAAATAGAAGATGGGGAAAAAGAGATTGCAACAAATAAAAAGAATGCAGATACTCAATTTACAAATGCACAAAAAGAGATAGATTATGCAAGAGCACAATTACAAGGAACAAATTCGATATTAGATCAAAAAGAACAAGAACTAAATTTAACAAAGAGCAAGACATATGCACAAATAACTGAAGCTCAAAATAAAATTAATGAATCTAAAAAAGAATTAGAAGATGGCGAACAAGAACTTGCAAAAAACAAAGAAGAATTCAATACAAAAATTGCTGATGCAGAAGCAAAACTACAAGAAGCAAAAGATAAAATAAATGATATAGAAAATCCAAAATGGTATATATTAGACAGAAATTCAAATGAAGGATATGTAGGAATTATACAAGCTACAAAAAGTATGGAAAATATAAGTAAAGTATTTCCAATTGTATTTTTCGCTGTTGCAGCATTAATATCTTTAACATCTATGACAAGAATGGTAGAAGAACAGAGAACACAAATAGGAACATTAAAAGCATTAGGATATAACCAATTTCAGATTATAAACAAATATATTTTATATGCAAGTTTAGCAAGTATTATTGGTGGAATAATAGGAATGTGTGTAGGATTTGAAACATTACCAAGAATAATCTGGATGTTATATATGATGATGTATCAAATGACACCTAATGTAGTAATAAGTTTTAATTGGAAATATGGATTGCTAGGCTTGATATTAATTTGTATATGTATAATAGGAGCAACAATTTATTCAGCAATTAGAGAATTAAAAGAAACTCCATCAGCATTGATGAGACCAAAGGCTCCTAAAGCAGGAAATAGAGTAATGCTAGAAAGAATACCTTTCATATGGAAACATTTGAATTTTAGCAATAAAGTAACAGTAAGAAATATCTTTAGATATAAAAAGAGATTTTTAATGACAATAATAGGAATTTTTGGATGCACATCACTAATTGTAACTGGATTTGGAATTAAAGATTCAATAAAAACAATAGTTCCAAGTCAATTTGAAAAGGTATTCTCATATAATATGCAAGTAAGTGTAAAAGATGATATATCTGAAGAAACTGAGCAAAAACTTGTAGATGAGTTAAGAGAAAATTCGCAGGTTCAAAAAGCGATAGAAACAGATATGACATCTGTAACTGCAGTAAATGGCGATAATGAAGAAGATGTGCAAGTTATAATTCCAAAAGATAATTTTGATGGGGTAGTAAATTTATATGATGTTAAAAGTAAGAAAACAGTTGAGTTACAAGAAAATGAAATTTGTTTAACAGATAAATGTGCCCAATTACTTGGCGTTAAAGCTGGAGATACTATAAAATTAAAAGATGATAATAAAGAAATTGATGCTAAAATTTCTAATATAGTAGAAAACTATGTATCACATTATATTTATATGTCAAAAGCTACATATGAAAATTTATTTGGAGAAAAATATAATACAAATGTAATTTTCTTAAAAAATGTTGACTTGACAGAAGCGGAAGAAGATGAGTTAATAACAAATTTAATGAGTAAAGAAGGTGTTTCTTCTGCAACTAGAATTTCAAATATGATGGGAATGATTGATGATACATTAAAATCTTTAAATTATGTTGTAATAATATTAATTGTTTCAGCCGGATTGCTTGCATTTGTAGTGTTATACAATTTAGCAAATGTAAATATAAGTGAAAGAATTAGAGAGCTTGCAACAATAAAAGTTTTAGGATTTTATGATAAGGAAGTATATGATTATGTCACAAGGGAAACAATAATCTTAACTATAATAGGAATAGTTTTAGGACTATTTGGAGGTTATTTCTTAAATTATTATTTAATTGGAACTTGTGAAATAAATACATTAAGATTTTGCAAAATAATAGAACCAATTAGTTATGTATATGCAGTCATAATTACAGTTGTATTTACTATGATAGTAAATATTGTTACTTATTTTGCATTAAAGAAAATTGATATGATAGAAAGCTTGAAAAGTGTAGAATAAAAGGAGGTAAGGTATGTTAAAACATGTAGATGAAAATAATTTTGAAGAGGAAGTTTTAAATTCTAAAAAAGCTGTATTAGTAGATTTTTTTGCGACATGGTGTGGGCCATGTCAAATGCTAGGACCTGTGTTAGAGAGAATAGGAAATTCAAGAGCTGATTTTGATATTGCCAAAGTAGATGTTGAGCAAGCTCAAGAACTTGCTTTTAAATATGGAATTGAAGTTGTACCAACAATGTTAATCTTCAAAAATGGTCAAGTTATGAATACTTTAGAAGGTTTTAGAAGTGAAAGTGAAATTGTAGAAGAAATGGCTAAATATATGGAGGAATAGTGATGAAAGGATATCAATTAAATCCAGATAAAGAATATGTTATGAAAATTGTTGAAGGAATATATAGAAAAGATGGGCATTGTCCTTGTAGATTACAGGTTGATGATACAACACTTTGCCCATGTAATCAGTTTGTAAATGAAGGAATTTGCAAATGTAATTTGTTTGTGCCAATTCAAAAATAAGGCAAAAAATTTTTTTCATAAATACTTGTCAAACTGAATAATATAATATATAATAAGCACAAATCCTGAGAATATAATTATATTTTCAGTTGCCTTTATTTGAAATGAGGTAGTATTATGAAAAAATTTTTATCAAATTACAAAACAACGATAGTTCTTTTAGTTGCTATTATCGTTGGAGCAATCGTAGGAATTATATTCCAAGAAAAAGCAACTATATTGCAACCTTTAGGAGACGTATTTTTAAATCTATTGTTAGTTATCATTGTCCCACTTATATTTTTAACGATAACAACATCAATTGCCAAAATGAAAAATCCAAAACGACTTGGAAAAATTATGATTACAATTATAGGTGTATTTGTTGTAACATCACTAATAGCTGTATTAGTAGGATTTGCAAGTACATACTTTGCAAAACTAGTTGATACAGAAGATGGAGAAAAAATAAAAGCATCACTAGAAGAAACAGAAACTTCTGAAGAAGAAGAGGAAGAGTTAACAATTGCAGACAGAACAGTTCAATTGTTGACAGTAAATGATTTTAATAAATTATTGACAAAAGATAATATAATAGCAATATTAGTTGCATCAATAATTTGTGGAATTGCAATAAGGATGTCAGGAGAAAAAGGAAAAGCAGTATTAGACTTATTAATATCTGCAAATGAAGTTGTGCAAAACATTGTAAAAATTATAATGTATTATGCACCAATTGGATTAGCATGTTATTTTGCAGCATTAATAGGAACTTTTGGAGCTTCAATAGCTGTAGGATATTTAAAGACATTTGTTATATATACAATTGTAGCAGTAGCATTTTATTTTGTATTTTACACAATATATGCTTTTATAGCAGGAGGAAAAAAGGGAGTAAGAGTATTTTGGAAAAACGCAGTGCCATCAACTTTAACATCACTTGCTACATGTTCAAGTGCAGCATGTATTCCGGTTAATGTTGAGTGTGCAAAGAAAATGGGAGTTCCAGATGATATTGCAGAAACAACAATACCAATGGGAACAAGTTTCCATAAAGATGGTTCTATGATAGGATCCGTATTTAAAATTATGTTCTTAGTTTGCTTGTTTGGAACTGCTATAAATACTCCAGCAGGAATATTACAAGTATTAGGAGTTGCAATTATTGCAAATTTATTGATAACAGGTGTTCCAATAGGTGGGGGAACAATTTCAGAAATGTTAATTATAACGATGATGGGATTTCCTGTTGCAGCATTACCAATACTTACAATGGTTGCAACAATAATAGATGCACCTGCAACAATGCTTAATGTTGTTGGTGATACAGTTTCATCAATGATGGTTACAAGAATCGTTGATGGTAAAGGTTGGATAAAAGAAGATAAAGAAGAAATTAAAGAAAAAGTAAATATATAGATTTAAGGTTTGCAAAATTAAGTCTCAAGTATTAGAATCCTAATATTGAGACTTAATTATTTTTTATAGATAGTTTTTTATATAAATTACAGATATTACAGTTATGACAAATTTTAATTCTTTTTTCAAAAACAAGTTGTAATGTATTGATAAAGTCTAGGTTACATGAAGGTTGAACTAGATGCAAATGTATTTTTTGTGGTAATAAATTTAGCAAAGTGTTTAAAATATAATCATTATTTGAAAAAGAAACATCTGACAAATATTTTGCATTTAGATTTTTTTTATCTATAGGAATTTGATTCATATTTTCATCTAATAATATAATTTCATCATTAAATGAAATGGCATGAACTTCTATGTTTGAAGAAGGTTGTGAATTTACATATAATCGTAAAAGAGAAATAAATTCAAGATATTCTCTTTCTATTATGAATTCATTAACAGAAAAGTCAACCAATTCTTCAAGTATTTTCCTATAATCAGCTAGTCTAAAATTTATGAAACCAGTTAGAATAATAGTGTTATTAGAAGAAATATATTCATAAAATATGTCAAATAAAGCTAATTGTCTATTTTGAAATGAAAATTCGTCATCTTCACAAAGATTTTCTTCACATAGTTCTAGAATTTTATTTAATTCGGCATTTTCAAAATAAAAATAATTAGCATTTAATATGTTTTTTATAATATTTGGCTCAAAGTAATCTATTACTAAATAAGAAAGAATTGTAGCTAACTTTGTATAAAAAAGTTCTTTATCAATTCCAGTGTAATGGATAATTATATTTTTATAATATTTGAATTCTTTTCGTGAGTAAAAAGTGTTTAACATATTGAAACTTGAAAATTCATTTTGCAAATAAGATAAAACTTCTTCATTATTGGTTTTTATACATAATGAACTCATAAATAGCTCCTTTTTTCTTGTTTTGTATAGTATTTGCTAAAAATAGAATTCTATACAGAACTAGAATATAATATTCTAAAAAAACAAAAATGCAACTTGTTTCATTGACAAAACCAAAGAAGCAGGCGATAATAATATTATCGTCTGCTTCTTTGACTTTTATAATTTATGATAAATATTATAATCAATATCAGGGAAAATACAATCCTTTAATTGAATATCTTTTAAAAATGATTTATCAATTTTATTGTCTTTAATCTCATAATATAATTTAGTAAAACGTCCGATGTGATCTTTAATACGTTTTTTTGCATAATCAACCATTGTACCATTTGTGATAATAAATAGCCAGCAACTTGTTTGTGCTAAAAGCAATTCTCTTGCAGCTTGGTTAAGAGCTTCTTTAACAATTCCATCTTTACGATTAGGATAAGTTGTTGCAAGTTCAATCATTCTTTCTGCTGCTTTATGTAAGTGACGATGAACATAGTCGTTAGTAGGGTTTAACCAAACTCCACTATAACCATTTGCACCCCAACTTGAACGGCATGGTGTACTAACTTGGATTTCTGGGTATTTATCTATATATTCAGATGGTGTAATTAATTCAAAATTACAATCATCATAATAAATCTTCTTAAATAAAATATATAACCAATAAGGTCCTTCATACCACCAATGTCCATATAATTCAGCATCATAAGGGCATAGTATAATAGGTGGCTTGTCCATATATCCAGCAACATTTTCAATTTGTTCAGTACGAGAATTCATAAAATGTCCAGCTTGTCTTTCTGCAGAATCATGAGCCCATTGAATATCATAATAATCTTTTTGTTCAGTCTTTCCAGTAATTCTGTGATATTTTATACCAGTGTGAACACGAACTCCGTTATGAGCGATATAAGGTTTAATATAATCATAATCAGCTTCATAACCGATATCTCTATAAAATTCTCTGTAATTGTAATCTCCTGGATATCCATCTATTGAGCTCCAAACTTGTTGAGATGATTTCATATCACGTCCAAAACAAACTAATCCATCAGGTGAAACAATAGGTGCACAAGTTCCGTAGATAGGAGTAGGGTCTGCATATAAAATTCCATGAGATTCTACAATAGCATATTCAATGCCGAATTCTTTTAAATATTTATCAGCTTCTGGGACATATCCACATTCAGGTAACCAAATACCACGAGGTTTTCTTCCGAAAAATCTTTCATATGTTTGAACACCAACAGCAATTTGTGCTCTAATGGCTTCTTCATTAACATATAAAATAGGGAAGTATCCATGTGTTGCACCACAAGTGATAATTTCTAACACTCCAATATCTTGAAAATGTTTGAATTGTTCTATAATGTTACATTTCCACACATCTCTAAAAAGATGTAGGTCATTTGAATATCTATCATAATAATAATGAGAAAGTCTATTAACTCTTTCATTATCTTTAGTTCTTTCAATTTCTTTTCCTGAAAGTTCTATTAATTTTTCTAAATAATGAATATATTTTTGTTGCAATAATTTGTTATCAAACATTGAAAGTAGAGTAGGGGTTATGGACATTGTAATTCTAAAATTAACACCTTCATCAACTAATTTTTGATAACTTTGTAATAATGGTATATATGTTTCTGAGATTGCTTCATATAACCATGATTCTTCCAAGTAATCATCACTTTCGGGATGATGTATAAATGGAAGATGTGCATGTAATACGAAACTTACATATCCTTTTTTTTGCATTTTATTTCTCCTTTTTTGTTAAATAATGCCGTAGGTGAATTTCCTACGACATATGTGTTCTAAAAAAATCTTGATGACATACTTCCTGATGAAGGATTTCCGCCAGAAGATGGATTATTTGTAATTCTGTCAAATAGTGAAATATCTTCATTTTGATAAATACCAGCATACATGTTTTGTAATAATTTTTCACTTATATATGGTATATTTTGAATACGTTTCATAGCTGGTAAATGTTTTATTATATCAAATAATGAAATAGATTTTTCATTATTGTTTTTTACATTTCTAACTTTAATTGTATTATTTTCATTTGTATTAAATAATACGTGATCATTAGGAGATTCTATTTCATTTGAGTTTGATACATGTATATAATCTGTATGAATTTTTTCTTGAATTTCTTTTGTTGCTTCTTCATTATAATAATTAGGACGTCGTCCAAGTTCAACTCTATAATCACATTTACTATCATTTACATGTAAATACCAACTATTTGCAAAATCATTTATTGGAATTTCAAAACTATAATTCATAGTGTCATTATGAACAATTAAAACTGGTCGTGTTATATTAAAGAAATTTTCACCATATTGTTTAATATAATTTTCTCTGTCAGAATCTGCAATATCCCAATATACAAATAGAGTATCAGGTGTTTGATAAAGTATTTTTACAATTGTTTCATTATATCTATATGGTAAATCGTAATATTCTACAACTTCTGCAAGTGGTTTGACTTTTTTTGTAGTTTTCTTTGTTGATGTTTTTAAAGCATTTTTTTGATTAGCCACTTTTTTTGAAATAGTTGATTTTTTTGATGCTATTTTATTTGCTTTTTTCGTAACTGATTTTTTTTCTGTATTATTTTGTTTTTTTGAACTAGAATCAACTTTAGAATTAATAACTTCTTTTGATACTTTTTTTACCACATTTTTTGCACTTTTTGAAGGTGTTACTTTCTTTTTATTTTTATCATTTAGTTCTTTAGTTTTTGTTGGCATTTTTTCTCCTCCTATGTAAAAGACATTATTTCTTATATACTATACCAAAACAAAAATAAATTCAAGGGAAAACGCAAAAAAATCGAAAAATATTTTTGGAAAACGTATTGACAAATTTAACCAAGCATTGTATAATAATATCTGTTACAAGAAGAAGTTATCCACTTCTCACCTTATCTCAGCGGAAAAAGGTTAGAAAAATTTAGATTTATATTATTGATATATCTATATTTGTGTGGAATTGACTTGTAACAGAGTCAATTTTTTTTATGCAAAAAAGTGACGAAAAATTAGGAGGTGTTTTATATAAAACAAGAATTACCTATTAATGGTCAAATAAGAGCCAAAGAAGTTCAATTAATTAGTGAAACTGGAGAAAAATTAGGAATGGTTCCACTTTCAAGAGCATTAGATTTAGCTGGAGAGAAAAAATTAGATTTAGTATTAGTATCACCAAATTCACAAATACCAGTATGTAAAATAATGAATTATGGAAAATACAAATTTGAACAATCTAAAAAAGAAAAAGAAGCTAAAAAGAAACAAAAAGTTCAAGAAACAAAGGAATTAAGAATTACTCCAAATATTGAAGAACATGACTTTGGATTTAAAGCAAAAAATGCAAGAAAATTTCTAGAGGATGGTAACAAAGTAAAAATTACTGTAAGATTTAGAGGAAGAGAATTAAACAATGTAAAAATGGGAGAAGATGTACTAAATCAATTTATATCTGAACTAGAAGATATATCAGTAGTAGAAAAGAAACCAAAACTAGAAGGTAAAAACATGTTTATTATACTAGCTAAAAAAGCTTAATAATATATAAAAACAATTGAAAGGAGCGAAAACGCTATGCCAAAATTAAAAACAAACAAAGCTGCAAAGAAAAGATATTCTTTAACAGCAACAGGAAAAGTAAAAAGAACAACAGCTAATAGAAGACACTTATTAGCCAATAAGACAAAAAGACAAAAATTATCAAGCAGACGCCCAGGAGCTTATGCAGATAAGACATGTGAAAACACAATAAAAAAATTATTACCATATGGTAACTAAAAAGTAGTTAGGGAGGGAAAATAAATGGCAAGAGTAAAATCAGCAATTACAACAAGAGCAAGACATAAAAAAGTATTAAAACAAGCAAAAGGATATTATGGTGCAAAACACTATAGATTTAGAAATGCTAATCAAGCAGTATTAAAATCATTATCATATGCTTATGTTGGAAGAAAAGATAAAAAGAGCAATTTCAGAAAATTATGGATAGCAAGAATAAATGCTGCAGCAAGAATGAACGGATTAACATATAGCAAATTAATCTCAGGATTAAAGAAAGCTAATGTTACAATCAATAGAAAAATGTTAGCAGAAGTTGCTGTAAATGATCCAAAAGCATTTGCAGAAATCGCTGAAGTAGCAAAAAAAGCATAAATTAATGAAAGGAGGTCTTTATTTTGAATAAATCAAAATAAGGGCTCTTTTTGTTTTATAGACAAAAAGGATGGTTATAAAAATGAACATAGGAATAGATATAGATGGAGTTTTAACAGACTTAGAAAGAGAAACAATAGATTTTGGAACTAAAATGTGTATAGAAGAAAACTGGCCAATAACAATTGATTTGAGTAAATATTGGGAAGTAGAAGCATTTGGCTGGACATCAGAACAAGCAGATAAATTTTGGAATAAATATTTAGTAGAATATGTAACTCAGAGTTCAGCAAGGAGATTTGCAAAAGAGATAATAAGCAAATTAAGAGAAGAAGGAAATAATATATATATTATAACAGCTAGAGATGAAAATGGAATGCCACCTGAATATTATGGAAAAATGCAAGAGTTAACGATAAAATGGCTTAAAGAGCAAGAAATTGAATATAATGAATTGATATTTACAAGTGATAATGAAAAAGTTCAAAAATGTATTGAAAATAAAATTGATGTAATGATAGAAGATAGTCCAAGAAATATAGAAGATATAGCTAAAAAAGTAAAAGTTATTAAGTTTGATTGTCAATATAATAAAAATGTAGTAAATGAAAATGTTATTACAGCATATAGTTGGTATCATATTTATGATATATTAAAAAAGTTTTATAGGTAAAACAAAAACCTAAATATTATTTATAAGGGGAAGAAAAATGGCGAAGATATTTGAAGATGTATCAAGAACATTTAATGAATTTTTATTAATACCAAATTTAACAGATGAAAGGTGTATACCATCAAATGTATCATTGAAAACACCTATAGTAAAATTTAAAAAAGGAGAAGAGTCTAAATATTATGCAAATGTTCCAATGGTATCTGCAATAATGCAGTCTGTATCTGGGGAAGAGATGGGAATTGCATTAGCTCGTGAAGGAGGAATTGCTTTTATATATGGTTCACAATCAATAAAGTCACAAGCAGAGATGGTATATCATGTAAAAAAACATAAAGCTGGTTTTGTAATAAGTGATTCAAATGTAAAGAGTGGTACAACATTAAAAGAAGTAATAGAATTGATAAAGAAAACGGGACATTCTACGGTAATGATTACAGAAGATGGAACATCAAGTGGAAAATTTTTAGGATTGGTAACAGATAAAGATTATAGAATTTCAAGAGATGATTTAGAAGCTCCAATAGATGAATTTATGACACCTAAAGATAAAGTAATATGGGCGGAAGAAGGAATTACACTTGCAGAAGCAAATGATGTAATATGGAAAAATAAAAAAGAATGTCTACCAATTTTAAGCAAAGATGGAAGATTAAAGTTTTTAGTATTTAGAAAAGATTATGAAGAAAGAAAACATAATCCAAACTCATTATTAGATGAAAATAAGAGATATATAGTAGGTGCTGGAATTAACACAAGAGATTATGAAGAAAGAATTCCTACTTTAGTTGATGCTGGTGTGGATATTTTATGTATTGATTCTTCAGATGGGTATTCAGTATGGCAAAAAAATACAATTCAATATGTTAGAGAAAAATATGGAGATAGTGTAAAAATAGGTGCTGGAAATGTAGTAGATAAAGAAGGATTTAGATATTTAGCAGAAGCAGGAGCTGATTTTATAAAAGTTGGAGTAGGTGGAGGCTCAATTTGTATAACAAGAGAAACTAAAGGCATTGGTAGAGGACAAGCAAGTGCTTTAATTGATGTTGTACAAGCTCGTGATGAATATTTTAAAGAAACTGGAGTATATATTCCCGTTTGCTCTGATGGTGGAATTGTACATGACCATCATATCACAATTGCATTAGCACTTGGAGCTGATTTTGTTATGATGGGACGTTACTTTGCTCGTTTTGATGAAAGTCCAACAAGAATTGTAAAAATTAATAATAATTATGTAAAAGAATATTGGGGAGAAGGTTCTAATAGAGCTAGAAATTGGCAAAGATATGACATGGGAGGAGATAAGAAACTTTCTTTTGAAGAAGGAGTTGATTCTTATATTCCTTATGCTGGAGCGTTGAAAGATAATTTAGCTGTTACTGTTGCTAAAATAAAATCAACAATGTGCAATTGTGGTGCTATTACTATTCCTGAATTTCATCAAAAAGCTAGACTAACTCTTGTATCTAATGTTAGTATTCAAGAAGGTAGTGCACATGATGTTATTTTAAAGGAAATAGAAAAACAATAAAAAGTGCTGACTTTTCGTCAGCACTATATTTTTTTATTCTTTTTTCATTTTAGGCTTAGAAATTAAGGATGCAATATATCCAAAAAATACAGCAGCGGCAATACCTCCAGCAGAAGCTGTAACACCGCCAGTAAAAGCACCTATAATTCCAGTTTCCTTGACAGCTTTAATAGCACCTTTAGCAAGATTATAACCAAAGCCAGTTAAAGGAACTGTAGCACCTGCACCTGCAAAATCAACAAGATATTGGTAAACTCCAAGTCCACCTAATATTGCACCAGTTGTAACGAAAATAACTAAAATTCTTGCTGAAGTAAGTTTGGTTTTATCAATTAGAATTTGTCCTATAATACAAATTATGCCACCAGTAACAAAACATTTTAATAGTCCAATCCAAGAAATACTTTGCAACCAATCCATGTAAACACCCCCTACATTTCTATACTTATTGCATGTGCAATACCAGGAATGCTTTCACCTTGTTGAGAAGATGTAGAATTCATGAGTGCACCTGTTGCAATTAGTAATAATCTTTTAATTTTTTTATCTTTTAACTGTTTGAAAAAATAACCAGAAAATACAGTAGCACAACATCCACAGCCACTTCCACCAGAATGGGTATCTTGTTTTTCTTTGTCAAACATTAAAACACCACAATCATTATAATTAGACTTGATATTATATCCTTTATCCATAGCAAGTTCTGTTAATATTTCTTTTCCTATATATCCCAAATCGCCAGTGATAATTGCATCATAATAAGATGGTGCACGTCCAGTGTCTTGAAAATGACAGATTAAGGTATCAAGTGCTGCAGGAGCCATAGCAGCTCCCATATTGTTAGCATCTTTAATTCCCATGTCAACAATTTTTCCGGAAGTTATATGTGTAATAAATGGTCCTTCACCAGTTTGAGATAAAATTGCAGAACCAGCACCGGTAACTGTCCATTGAGATGTTGGTGGTCGTTGATTTCCTAGTTCAAGAGGAAATCTGAATTGTTTTTCTGCACTACAAAAATGACTAGAAGCGGCGCAGATGACGTGTTTGGCACATGCTTCTGTTAAAATGGCCCCAAGGCTAAGTCCTTCGACAAAAGTAGAACAAGCTCCGAAAATTCCTATAAAAGGTATGTTTAACTCGCGTAAACCAAAACTAGATGAAATACATTGATTTAATAAATCTCCTGCAAAGCAATATTCTATATCATTAGAAGATATACCAGACTTTGCAATAGCCATATTTACAGTTTCTTTAATAATTTTACTTTCTGACTTTTCCCAAGTTTTTTCACCCCAGAATTCATCATCTAAACATTGATCAAAATATTTTGCAAGAGGACCATTTGCTTCTTTGGGTCCAACAATTGAAGCGACTTCTGTTATAACAGGGGGAGTATCAAATTTTATTGTTTGTTTTCCTAATTTTTGCATAATAAAATCCTTTCTATATTAAACTAAAGTAATAGCTTGAGTATTAAAAATTAAATACACAAGTCCAACAATTATGGAAGCAGAAATACCAAATACAAGAACAGGCCCTGCAACAGTGAACATTTTTCCTCCAACTCCCATTACATAACCTTCTGATTTGTATTCCATAGCAGGTGAAACAATAGAATTTGCAAAACCTGTAATAGGAATTAAAGAACCTGCACCAGCAAATTTTCCAATCTTATTAAAAATATTAAGACTAGTAAAAAAAGCACTAATTGCAATTAAAATGATTGAAACGACAGTTCCGGAAAGTTCTTGTGAAAGACCTTTATATTTGCATATATCCATAATAATTTGTCCGATTGAACAGATTAAACCACCAACCCAGAATGCATTAAAACAATTTTTTAAAATAGGCGAATTTGGCGATTTTTGATCTACATAATTTTGATAATCTTTTTTTGAATCTAATGGTTTCATAATACCTCCTTCATATTGTTGATATTTTGTCCCAAAATAAGAAAAATATTACAAAAATATTACAATTAGATTACATTTGATAAAACTATTGACTTTTTTGACAAAAATAATAAAATATTGATATAAATAGTAATTAGTGAAAAAGTAAAAATCTAGAGAGAAAGGAAAAGAAAAAATATGAAAAATCAAAAAGGAATAACAGTATTATCTTTAGTAGTAGCTATAGTTGTTTTATCAGCATTAATAGGAGTATCATTAGCAATGTTGTTTGGAGGAACAGGAAAAATATCTAATGCAGCACAAAATGTTACAGTAACAAATACAACAAATAGTGTAAACAAATAATAAAACAACAGGCATATACATTTGATTGTATATGCCTGTTATAGTATTAGAAGAAAGGTGAAGAGATGAATATATTATTTTATATTATATTATTTTTTCTTGGAGCATTTTGTGGTAATTTTTACAAATTAGCAATTTATAGGATTCCAAGAGATATGGATGTTTTCAAAAAACATTATTTTGGAGACATGAATGAAAAAAATAAAAAAACTCAAATTATATCAACGATATTATATTCTTTACTAGGAGGAATATCATTTGTAATAATAGCTTTTACATTTAAACTAAATATTTATAGTTTAAACTTAAATTCAATTATGTTATATATATTGACAATTATGTATATATCAGCATTAATAATAATCGCTGGAATCGATAAAAGCAATATAAAAATAGAGAAAAAGTTGTTAGAATTTGAAGTTATTGTATCAATGATATATATGATATATATGATATATATGTGTTCAATAAACACAAATCTAATATATAAATATTTAATATATGTAGCAATATATTTTCTAGCAATTGTTACAGACACAATATTACTTAGAAAATTCGCTAAAGACAGTTATACAATGGATATGCTAATATTGTTAAGTATAATATTGATGTTTTTAGATGTAAGAATTTTATTCTACACAATATGGGCATCAATTTTAGCAATTGTAATAGACTTAATCATATTAAAAATGAGACAAAAGAAAACAGGAAATAAAAAAATAAAGTTGAATGAAATTCCAATTGGCTTTTTTATATGTACTAGTAATATAGCAATTATATATGCCACTACAATTATAACAACTTTACAAGCCTAAAACCTGTGTGAGAGGAGTTAAAAATGTTTAACATTAATCAAATATTAGAACAAGCAGTAGAAAAAGAAGCATCAGATGTTCATTTAATTTTAGAATCAAAACCTATGTGCAGAGTAGGAAATGTCCTTGTCAAAATGGAAGGTGCGCCAGTATTAAAAGAAAAAGATATGTATGAAATATATAATTACATGATAAATGGAAACAATATTAAAGATAAAGTATTCCAAAATACCAAAAAGTTAGATATGATTTATAATTATAATGGAAATAATTTTGGAGTAAACATTTCTAGCTCAAATCAAATTCCTACATATACAATAAAAATATTAAATAATGAATTTTCAACATATGAACAATTGAATTTACCAGACATTTTAAGAAAAATGACATATAATAAACAGGGAATAATTTTAGTAACAGGACAACGTAACTCAGGAAAAACAACTACTGTGAATGCATTAGTAAGGCATATAAATGAAACGCAAAATAAAAAGATCTTAATGCTAGAAAATTGTATAGAATATAATCATAAATCAAGAAACTCTATAATTATTCAGAAAGAAATAGAAAATGACTATGAAACTTATTATGATGGAATAAAAAATGCGATAAAAGAAGACTGCGATGTTTTAGTTGTTGAAGAAATATGTGATAGAAAAACAATGGAAGCTATTTTTGAAGTAGCTGAAGCTGGAATATTGGTTATAGGAAGTATGAATACTTTAACACCATCAAAAACACTTGAAAAAATAAAAAGTTTTTATAGTGAAAAAGAACAATCACAGGTAGAATATTCAATAAAAAATTTAATAAAAGTAATAGATTCACAAAGAATAATAGAAGGAAAAAAGGATGAAAAAGAATTAGTTTCTGAGGTTCTAGTTTTAGGAAGAAAACAAGAGAATATTAGCTTAATTGAATCTGTTGCTAAATTATATATTGAAAATAAAATAACTTTAAAACAAGCTAAAGCACAACTTGAAAAGAGTGAAATTGATGAATTTAACAATAAGATTATGAAAATGAGGATATTTCAAAAGAAGGTAAATGTATGAAAATAGGAATTGATATTGGCGGAAGTCATATTGGGATAGGTGTAGTGGATGAAAATGGCAGAATAATTGACAAAGTAGAAACATTTATAAAAGATAAGAGTGATATAGAAGAAAAAATAGAAAAATATTTAGTAGAAAACGTTACTAAAATGTTACAAAAATATAGTATTAATCAGATAGGAATTGCGGTTCCTGGAACTGTTTCAGATACTAAAATTATAAAAGCAGTTAATCTTGGAATAGAAGATTATGATTTAGGAAAAATTTTAGAAGAAAAGTTAAAAAACGAAGGCTATACTGTAAAAGTAAAATTAAAAAATGATGGAAAATGTGCAGGTCTTGCAGAGCAAAAATATGGAGAACTACAAGGGTATGATAATAGTGTGTTTTTATGCATAGGTACAGGTGTAGGAAGTGCTGTTATATTTAATGGAAAATTATTAGAACCTAAAGGTGTTCCAGGATTTGAATTTAGTCATACAATAATTCAAAAAAATGGATTAGAATGCAATTGTGGAAAAAGAGGATGTTTTGAAGTATATGCGAGTCTAAAAAGATTTAAAGAAAGAGTAAAAAAAGAATTCAATTTGGAATCTTTAGATGGAGAATGTATTAGAGATTTTATACGCAAAAATCCGGAAAATGTTACATTAAAATATATGATAAATAATTATATAGAAGATTTAAGTATAGGCATTTCTAATATTATTAATATATTTGAACCAGAAGCAATATGTATAGGTGGAAGTTTTGCAGAATATGAAGATATTTTGTATTATCCATTAAAAAATGCTTTGTTAAATGGAAATTTGCTATTCAATAAGAAATGTGATATAATAATGAAACTTGCAAAACACAAAAATGATGCAGGAATAATTGGAGCAACACTTATATAAAGAAGAGGTAGTAAATGAAAAAAGTAAGTTTTTATACATTAGGATGCAAAGTTAATCAATATGAAACAAATGCAATGGCACAAAAATTTAAAGAAGCTGGATATGAAATAGTAGAAGTAAATGATGATGTTTCTGATATTTGTGTAATTAACACATGTACAGTAACAAATATGTCTGATAGAAAATCAAGGCAGATATTAAGAAAAGTAAAAGAAAAAAATCAAGATGCAATAATTGCAGCTGTTGGATGCTATGCACAAGTAGCAAAAGATGATTTGCAAAAAATGCCTGAAATAGATATTGTATTAGGAAATGAAGAAAAAGCTAATATTGTGAAATATGTAGAAGAGTTTATTTCAAATAGAAATAATAAAATAGTAGAGATTGAAGATATAGCTTCCAAAAAAGAATTTGAAGATATGGGGCAAATTACCTATACAGAAAAAACAAGAGCGGTTATTAAAGTTCAAGATGGTTGTAACCAATTTTGCTCTTATTGCATAATTCCATATGCAAGAGGAAGAGTAAGAAGTAGAAAAATGGATAGTATCATCCAGGAGATTACACAAATTGCTCAAAAAGGTATAAAAGAAGTTGTAATTACGGGAATTCATGTAGCTTCATATGGAAGAGACTTTGGAAATGAAAATGGATTAATAGAATTACTAGAAAAAATAAATGAAATTGACGGAATACATAGAATAAGGCTTGGTTCTCTAGAGCCTAAAATTATAACAGAAGAATTTATGCAAAGATTAATCAAACTAGAAAAGATGTGCCATCATTTTCATTTATCTTTACAAAGTGGATGTGATGAGACGTTAAAAAGAATGAATAGAAAGTATAATACAGCGGAGATAAAAGAAATTGTTGAAAGATTGAGAAGATATTATAATGATGTTATTTTAACAACAGATATTATTGTAGGATTTCCAGGTGAAACTGAAGAAGAGTTTGAAAAGACATATCAATTTTTGAAAGAAATCAAATTATATAAAATGCATGTATTTCAATATTCTCCTCGAAAAGGAACCAGAGCAGCAGTTATGCCAAATCAAGTTGATGGAAATGTAAAAGAGAAAAGAAGTAGAAAATTGATTGAATTATCTAATGAAAATCAAAAACGATACAATGAAATGCTTGTAGGAAAAGAAGTTGAAGTTTTGTTTGAAGATCAGGCAGTTGAAGAAGATAAAAAATATTTTAAAGGACATACTCAAAATTATATTTTTGTTAAATATGAGACTGATGAAAATTTGGAAAACACATTGAAATCAGTAAAAATAAAAAGTGCGGATGTGGAACATGTTAATGCATAAGCTGTAATACTTTTGTAACATAAATTTAATATAAATGTAAATAAAAAAACTTGATAAATTTTGTAATTTATTATATAAGTATAATGAAAGCGAATATAAAAATACAAAGGAGGAACAGTTATGGCAAATATAGAAGATATAGAAGGAGTACCAGGAGTATTTGGCGGAGTAAAAGTAGATACACCAACAAATGATGCAACTACAATTGGAGGAATAGGAACAGAGAATATAGAGAATAAAGCAACAGTTGATGGTGTGTTTGGAGGAGTTCAATATAATGAACAACCAAATACAATAGCTAATGTTGAAACAAACTTACCAGCAAAACAAGGAGTTTGGGATAAAGTAAAATCTGTGTTATTTTATGATTTTAATTTTAAACTTACACCATATCAACAAAAAATTGAAGATGAATTAAATGATTTTATTTTCGACAAATTGTCTTGGTCTAATTTCAAAAACATTTTATTTAAAAATGCTTCTTTTGGAAAAAATAAAGATGAAGAGTAGAAATTTTATTTGTTAAAAAAGGATAAAACATTCAAATTAGTAAAATAATATGAATGTTTTGCCTTTTGAAAAGCTGATGTTTAACATGCTTTCAGAACTTTTTTGAAAAACATAAAATTTTTTTGAAAAACTATTGACAATTAAAATCAAATGAAGTATACTATATCTTGCGTTAAGCAATGGAATATGCTCCCATAGCTCAGTTGGTCAGAGCAACCGGCTCATAACCGGTGGGTCCTAGGTTCAAGTCCTAGTGGGAGCACCATTTTTATTACAGCAATGTAATAAATTTGGACAGGTGGCCGAGTGGCTAAAGGCGGCAGACTGTATGCTTTGCTTTATAAAAGCAGAAATTGCAGCTCGTGCAAGAAATTGCATGATGAAAACTAGGCTAATTCGGGGAAGTCTTAACAGACTTATGTGCTGATGATAATCCCGAGCTAGAAAGAAATTTCGAGTGTAGAGACTTTATACCTGGCATCTGAAAAGATGAAGAGAAAGTCCAGACTACAAACCGTAAGGGTAGTGAAAACTATAGTGGTAAGAAATCTGTTCTCATATGAGTACGATGGTTCGAATCCATCCCTGTCCACCAATGACGTTTCTGTTCGAACTAATAGAACAGAATTGATACAAAATCAATCAGAAAATAAAATCTGGTTGATTTTTTTGTTGCCTAAAAACAATATTAAAATCATCCAAACGAAAGGATGGTGTTTGATATGAAGATAATTAAGCAAGAACTAGAATTTGAGGAATGTCTAAAACAACGACTTGAATTTATATGTGAGTTTTCAAAAGTTACTCCTACTTTTATCAATGGTAGTATCAGAAAACTAGATAAAACCAATCTTACATATATTGAGCCATATAGAGTGATTATTAAAAATATTACTTTTTTAGTTTTTAATTATTCTAATGATGTGTATATTTCAAATTTAACTAAAAAGATTAAATTATCAGAGTTAGAAGAATATTTGAAAAAATATAAATTGTAAATATTTGACATTTCTTTAAAGAGTGATATAATATAGACAATAAATTATGTATAGCTGTCCGTCAAGAGCTATATAACTATGAGTACTTTGAAAAAATTATATTATATTGAATTATTATATTTTAGTTTATGATAAATGGATTTAAGAGATGTCAGTAGTACTCGTGTACTTTGATGTCTCTTTTTTGTTAGGAGGTTTTGAAAAGTGAGTGATGAAAAGAAAAAGTGTGGATTGTATATGAGAGTGTCAACAGAAGACCAAGCACGCGAACGGTTTTAGTCTTCCAGAGCAAAAAGAAAGACTTGAGACTTTTTGTAAATTTAAAGGTTATGAAATTATAGACTATTATCAAGACGCAGGAATAAGTGCAAAAACTGGCAATTATAGATCAGAGTTTGAAAGGTTAAAAGATGACATTAAATCTAAAAAGTAAATACTATTTTTTCTTTAAAACTAGACAGAATAACTAGAAGTATATATGACTGGGAAAATTTAATAACTTTTTTAGATGAAAATAATGCCTATATTGATTGTGCTAATGATGAAATAAATACTACAACTGCAAATGGTAAAATGGTTGCTAGACTTTTAATGAGTGTTAGTCAAAATGAAATTGAGAGAACTAGCGAAAGAACAAAAGTAGGTTTAGCTGGTGCAATTAAGAGTGGACATATTCCCCACGTTGCTCCATTAGGCTATAAACACGAAGATAAAAGATTAGTAATAGATTATTCAACTAAAGATATTGTAGTTAGAATATTTGACTTATATTATAATGGCTATTCTTATCAAAAAATAAACAATCTATTCAACGAAGAAAAAGTATTAGGAAAAGACAATTGGAGAGATTCAACTATTGTTACTATTCTTGAAAATGAAATATACAAAGGCGATTTTGCTCATGGCAAAAGAACAAAACACCCAACTTATTATGAAGATGTTGTTGAGCCTATTATCTCAAAAGAAATGTGGTCAGACTGTCAAGTACAGAAAAAGAAAAATTCAAGAAGTTATAAAAGAACATTGATATACTTATACTTGCAGAAATTAAGATGTCCTAAATGTAACAGAATATTAGGTGGAAAAGCAACTACAAAGAAAAATGGTAACACCTACTTCTACTACTATTGTAATGATTGTAAAATTGAATTTAAAGAAAAAATTATAAACGATTATTTTAATCAATTTGTTAGTGAATTAGTAGAATATGACTCTGTTGTAAATCAGTTCTTCTTGCCTATGATAAAGCAAAAATTTGATGAGCCAAAAGAACAAAATAATAAACTCGAAAGAATAAAAAAGGCTTACATTAACGGTGCTTTTGAAGTACAAGAGTATAAAGAAGAAAAGAAAATTGTTGAAAAAGCAATTACAGAATTAGAGAATAAACTAGAAACTACTGACTGCACAGAAGAACTTAAATTTACTCCAAAAGACATTTTACTAAAAAGAGATATTGACTTTATCAATAAAATAAAGCTAGATAAGGAATATCAAGAAAGAACTAAAACTTGGAAAGATTATACTAGACAAGAACAAGCAGAACTTATAATGAAATATGTTGATGATATAGAACTTGATATGATAGGCACAGAAATAGTAGTTAAGCAAATAAACTTTAGAGAATCAATATGTAAGCCTTGTCAAGAACTATTTGATAAAGGATATATTGATACAACGAAACCTGCAATATTAGGCAATGTGCTTGGCAATATTAGATTTAGTAAATATCTTGCTGAAGAAGAAGTCGGAGAAATCATTATGAGATTAAGGCAATATTATGATGTGGGTTATACAGAAGCGACCTATTATGTACAAAATCAAGTATTCTATTTCAATTTTCAAGAAGAAAACACTGCTATTGTTAGAGTATTCCCTTTAAAAGATTATTACAAACTAGATCCAGATAATCAAATGAAAACTTATGAATTTGGAATAATTTATATCCGTGAAGAAGATAAGTTTCAAATGCAAGAAATAGATACTGCATTTGACTATATACCAGATGAAAGTAATGATAGTGTAGTCTACATGAAAGAGCCTAATCCTATTTCAGTAGGTGTAAAACCAGTAAAGTTCTGCGAAGAAAATGCAGAATAATCGTTGCAACTATATAAATATATCTACTATGTTGCAACAACAAATTAACGTGGCACGTTTTGTTTTTGTGATAACAAAAATAAAAGTGGCGATAGTTAATTTGAATAAATTTTAGCTCTGTGAGATAAAATTTATTGCCTCGCAGAGCCCCCATGTTATGATAGTATGTCATAACATATAGGGGAGAACGCTTTAGTTAAGTACACTAAAATCATTCTCCCCATAGAATAAGTTATTTCAATATTAAGCTGTTTTTTTATTTAATATTTTTTCAATTGTTATTTCTAGATTATCAAGACTAACTGGAAAAGAAATTATACCGACACCTCTATAATATATATCTATTTCCTGAACTTTTTTACCATTTATTTTTTGAGTTTGATGAATTGTTATTTTTTCTATCAATTCATTTAAAATTTCTGGTGTTAATTTATCTATTTCAGTATATTTTTTAACATTAGATATAAATTGTGTTATATCAGTGTCTTTCTTTTCTTTATTTTCTATTTCATTTGACAATTGTTCAATTTTTATCTTTAATTCTTGTTGTTCTTTATCATAATTAAAAGATAAGTTTCTAAATCTATCATCTGTAAGTTTTCCAGATACATTATCTTCATAAATATGCTTAAATAAGTTGTCAATTTCAATAATTCTTTTTTTCGCTTTTTCAAGTTCTTTTTTGTTTTTAGAAAGTTGCTTTATTTCATCTTGTGTAGATTTTGCTAATTGTTCTTTTATAAATAAATCTTCATAACTTTTCATATATGAAATTACTTTTTGTATATTTTCTAAAACAAGGCTTTGTAATGCATCATCTGTAATATAATGAGAGGTACAAGAAGCTCTACTTGATTTATAACTTGAACATCTATAATGTTCTTTTGCTTTTTTATCACTTACAGGTGATTTGAAATAAAGTTTTTTACCACAATCATAGCAAAATAGTAATCCAGAAAAGATACTCTTCTTACCTGATTTGGCGTATTTTTTTCTATTACCTCGTAGTTGCTTTACAATGTTCCAAGTATGTTCATCAATAATTGGCTCATGTGTGTTTTTGAATATTTTTCTATCTTCTTTTGGAAGATAAACTCTAGTTTTATCTTTATAAGAACGAGTGGTAGATTTGAAATTAACAGTATCTCCAATATATTCTTGTCTATCTAAAATACCTGCAACTGTTACAGCATTCCATTGATGTTCTAATTCTTGAGGCTTTGACGATAACTTTATTCCAATACTTGCTGAATATTCAGCAGGAGTTAAGATTTCTTTTTCCTTTAAAATTCTTGCAATCTCACAAGTTCCATGACCTTGAATAAATAAATTAAATATTTCTTTTACAATTTCTGCTGATTGTTCATCTATAATCCATTTTGTTTTATCATTTTCATCTTTTTTATATCCATAAGGTACATTATTAGCAAGTGAAATTCCAGATTCGCCTTTATTTTTGAGAACTGCTCTAACTTTTTGACTTGTGTTTTTGGCATGCATTTCGTTAAACCAATCTTGAATAGGTAAGAAGTCATTTAAGCCTTTACTACTATCAATATTATCCATTATAGCAATATATCTAATATTTAATCTTACAAAATCTTCTTCAAGAAGCTGTCCAACAACAAGTCTATTTCTACCAAGTCTTGAATGGTCTTTTACTATTATTGTTCCAATTTTTCCACTTTCTGCAAGTTCCATCATTTCCATAAAAGCAGGTCTTGTAAAATTTGTTCCTGAATATCCATCATCTACAAAGAATTTTATATTTTGAAATTTGTTATCTTTTGCATATTTACTTAAAATTGATTTTTGATTTATTATACTATTGCTTTCTCCAGCCATATCATCATCTCGTGATAAACGGCAGTATAAAGCAGTGATTTTATCGCTTTCTAGCTGTTTCATTAGTATCTCCTTTCTTTAGACAGCTTGAAACACGATATAAAATTATAGTTTATACTTTTATAGTAGTGATTATAATATACCATATTCCAAGCTAAAAATCTAATAAAATTTTCATTTTCTTAATATTTCAAAAAGAATTTGTAATATGGTATATTCGGATTCCTCATTAAAGTAGGTGTTCACTTTATAAGTCTTACCTTTTATTTGTTTTTCAAAGTTCAACTTTTCTTCTGGGCATAAACTTTTAAAATATTCTATAAGTTCTTCCTTATTCATTTTTGAAAGTTTATGCTTTAGTTCGTTTTTAAGATTTTCTAAAAATTTATATTCTTCATTAGTTAGTTCTATTCTGTATATTTTTTCATTATTATCGTTCATAACTAGCCCTCCTTTTCTTATATTCAGGAGAGTTCTTTAGTTTTTGCCTTTCTAATCTTTCTTTTTCTCTAGCTTCTTCACGAGCTTTTCTTTCAGCTTCTAATTTTTCTTGCTCAATTCTTTGTCTTTCTAATTCATCTTGTTTCTCTTTATCAAATAAACTTTTAAAGAAATCAGCAACTCGTTGTGGTGCGAGTTTTATAGCATGGAAGTAGTCTTTTGTTTTTTCTACTAAACCATCATATTTTTCAATCCATTTATTTAAGGTGTTTCTTAAATTTTCAATTTTAGTATCACGTTCATAAATTTCTTTATCTGCAACAATTCCTTTTTTAGCATAGTTAACTAAATCTTCATACTCTTGTGGTTCTAGTTCGACTTTTTTAGAAAATCGTTTATGTTTTCCTAAATCTGCTACACCTTTAATTTGTTTATCAAATTTCATAATATTATCAAGAGTAGTTTCTTTTTCTTCAATTTTGTTTGATATTTCTTTAAGTCTTTCTTTATCCTTTTTTATTTTAAAATCAAGATTTTCAAGATGTTCAGCTGTGCTTCCTTTAATACCTCTGACAAAACCTCTATAACCATTATCAAACATATATTGAAAAAATCTATCTTGTAAAAGGCTATATGATTTAATTAAAATAGGTTTTCCTTTTTCGTCATAAAGAGGAGTGCCTTTTCCATCAACTGCTTGTTCAGATTTCCACTTTTTACTATGACTTACTTGATTTATAACTTCTTTAGTTTTACCAACTAAAGATTTGTCTTTACATCTTTTTGAATACTTAATTTCTTTTTGCACTACAGGAATAGCTATAACATGAAGATGATAATGATAAATTTCTTTTCCAAATTCTTCTGTAAGTGCAGTATTTAATTCATCAGCATGAAGTACAGCAGTTAAAATATTTTCTGTTCCCATTTCTTTTTCAGCGAAGTTATATGCTTTTTCATAAAAGTTTTTTGCAAATTCATAACCGCCATTTTGTTCAAAGTATAAAGAATTGATATCAAAAACTAGTTCATTATATATTTTTGCATTTGCTTTTAATCCTCTTGTAGATATTTGACCATTTTTAACCATTTCACCAAATTTTTGATTAAGGGTAGAGTCATATCTTTTAAAATAGATATTCATTGGTGTTCTTTCAGCAACTATATTTGTATTAGAATAAGTTGTATTTTTTCTTTCGTCATGTCTTTCATATTTACTGATATTTTCTTTAGCATGTGTAACAATTCTTGCTACAGAGAAATGTTGTTTTTCCATTTGAAATCCTTTCCGCAGATATACAGGCGACCGCAGGGAGCAGTGTTAGATAACTTTCTAACGAAAGTATCTAACCCACTATGACACTTTCAAACTTCGTTTGCAAAGATGTCGTGGGCTCTGCGAGGCTTACAAAATTACTTGCTAAAAAGCAACTAATTTTGCCACTGAAAAATTTTAAGCATATCTGCTAAAAATTTTATCAGCGGTTTTTTATTGTGTTTTTACAAAATAAAAAACTGGCTGGAATGACAAATAAAATTAGCAACATAAATTTTTCAAAATTTTGTTCTAATTTTATCTGCACATCTCCTGTCAGTATTATTTCAATTGGATTAATATTTCTCTTTTATATTTATATATTTAAAATCCACACTTTTGACATATCTGAGCGAGTTAAACCCAGAACTTCGAAAATAACTTAATACCTTCTGCCAAGTAACTCATTACATGCGTCATTATTTAATTTTTCAGTTACCATAATAATTGGTATGCTTAATATATATCATGTAAACTGTAATTTGTCAATAAATACTAACAAAAAATGGCAAGAAAACTTGCCATTTTTCGCTGTTAGATTATTCTGCATTAAATTTATACACATTAGTTACAGAACCTTCAGGAACATATAACTTATATGTTGTTTCGGAAGTTTCAAGACAACGAGTAGCTGGAGTATTGTTATTGTTCATCCAGTATTCTGTTGTAACAACAGTCTCAAGATATGCTTCTTCTCCAGCTTTAACAAAATAAATTGTTGTTGAGTCTGCGGGGATAGTACCCTGCTTAATTCCGCCATCTTCCAACTGATAGTAATATTTGTACACAGATTTTTCTGATACTGAGCCATGAACATACAAAATACTTCCAGATATACTTCCTGTAATAGAGGAATTGTCTTTTGCGCATATTACTGTACTGCTGGTTGTCGAGACGTCGGGAACTTCGCATTTTTCAAAGTTATTAAGGTACATTATACCAGTGACAATGAATGCAATAACTGTAATTACTATGCCAATCCCAAAAGGAACACAAGCTTCCAATTCTTCTTTAAACAAAATGTATAAACATACTGAAATAAACAACAGTATTTTAGGAATAGTAAACAAGTTCCAATTTGTAGTAATCAGCAATACACAAAAAGTGATGCCTAATACTCCAGCAATACCTGCTACAATATTGCTGATCCGTGTAGACTCGTAATTATTTTCATATATCATACGAGCTACAAAGAGTGCGATGAATGTTAAAATACAGATAATAATTTTTGCAACTAACATAATTATCCTTCCTTTCCAAAATTCTTTTGGTGTTGCTAAAAAATATATGATAAACTAGCAAAGCTAGATAACAAAGGAAATATATATATAATGTGTCCGAAGACATCATATCACTTTATATTTTAACATATTTTGCCTAAAATATCAACAATAACGGCTTGTTTTATAAGCGATTAACAATAAATATATTCCTTTAAGATAATTTCATTAACACAATTCTTAATATTATTCATTCTTGAAACCCATTCCATTTGATTATTAGCTTTTAATTCTTCTGTTATATTTTCTCTTTCAGCAAAATGTTTCATTAAAATTTCAAATTGTTTTTGACATTCTATATCAATATTATATAAATGTTCATTTAATTTGTTATCCATAAATAAAATAATATATTCAGCTTTCTTATAATTTTTTAAATAATTCAATCTCATTCTTCCATATTTACCTAAATGATAATTTTTAAATTTACTTTCTTCAAGTGTTAAATTTGGTAAATAGTAATCTCCAACTTTGTTATATGTAGTTTTATTATTCATTTCAAAAATCCTCCTAAAATTTAATTTCACTACTTTTAAAACTATAATTTATATCTGTTTAGCTGTCTTTTACAAAATATATTTTTATAAAATTTAAAGTGTACTTAACTTAAGTCTACTGGGTTAGGACTTGTGGCAAAGCCAAAGTCCTATGCTACGAAGAAATTTCAAAGGAGGAAAAAATGGAGCAAGAATTGGCATATTCTTTTCACTTAGGTAGTGATAAAAACAAAAGTAAATTAGCAAAAAAAGTTGCAAAGGAAAATATATCTGGTACTACTTCCCTATCTAATAATGCAATTCAAAATGCAAAAGATTTATCAGATGTTAATAAACACAATTTAAGAGATTATGATAATCAAAGAGAATTGATTAGGACAATATACGGAACAAATGATATTGTAAATGATGTTAAACAAGTATATTTTGACGAATTTGAAAAAGCTAGAATTGAATATAACAACAAGCAAACTCGTGAAGATAGAAAAATTGATGACTATTTCAAGAAAGTATGCAATTCACAAAATGATGTAGCGTGTGAGATTATAATAGAACTTGGAGATATGGACTTTTGGAATGACAAAGATAATAAATATCGACTAAAAATGATAGATGTATATAATGAACAAATTAAATACTTAATTAAGATTGTACCAACTTTTAAAATAGCAAATGCTACTATACATTTTGATGAAATTTCTCCCCATATGCATATTGTAGGTGTTCCAGTAATTGAAAATTGTACTAGAGGAATGGAAAAACAAGTTGGAAAAAGTAAATTGTTTACAAAAACATCACTAACTGAAATACAAGATAAAATGAGAAATGCTTGTATTAAGTCATATAACAAGTTTTATTGGTTAAATACTAAGCTAAAAGAAAAGCAAAAAGGCAGAAATCAAGATATAAATATTAAAGATATGGGAAACTACAGAGAAATAAAAAAGCAACTAGCTAAAAAGGAACAAAAACTTGAAAAAGCAAATGCTCAAACTAAAAATCTTGATAATACAAGTAAAGATATAGACAAGATTTTAGGCAATTTAAAACCTACTAAACTAAATAAAAATAATATGGTTATTTCAAGCGAAGATGTCCAGAAATTGAAGAATTACACAAAAGACGTAAAAGATATTACCAAAACTGTTAGAAGTGTAAATGACTTAAATATGGCGATTAAAGATTTTGAACATTCTGCTTTTGAGATAGAAAAGGAAAATCGTTCATTAAAGTATGAAATTGAACTAAAAGATAATAAAATCGGCGATTTGAAAAAGGAACTATCTAGCAAAGATAAAATTATTAGCAACTTACAGACTGAAAAAGAAAAGATAAAACAAGAGTTACAGAAATTCAAAGGCTTTTGACATAGTATTATGAGCCATTTTCACAAAAGAATTTGCTATGATAAAGATAATAACTATAAAATTGTAAGTGATGACCTATATAAAAATGGCATATTTGATAACAACGATAATGAAATTGCAAATAATATTTATAGAAAGGTAACCATACCAAATGAAAGCATACTTGAAAAGAATGGAAAGAAAAATGATACAACATTTTAAAATGGAGGTTTAAGTATGAAAAGTGAAAAAGTTAAATATTTAATAAATATGATAAATGATATAGATATAAAAGATAAATTAAGACTTGCAATATGTATGAGTGATAGTAGCTGTACTAATTTAAAATATGATAAGCCTGAAATGTATGCAAGATTTGCTAATATGTTAAAAGAAATTGATGATGAATATAGAACTACCCTAATGAACTTTGCTAAATACCATTTAATAATGTTTGCAATGGCTAAAATTGTGGAGATGTCAAAAGAAGAACAAAATCAAACCGCATTATTTTTATTTAATACAATAAGCTCAGAAATTAGCAAGATAAAGCACATAGTCCAAAAAATATATTAATATATTAAAACTTATAAACAACACAGAAGGACACGGCAGATGCTATGTCCCTCTGTGTTGTTGTTTTATTTGCAATTAATCAACTCTTACAACATCTTCTGCATATACCCATCCCAAATCGGTAGTTTCTGTGCAAATATGCACCATCCGAAATTCCCAAGGTTTAATGTCACTTTCTTGCTCTCCAAGCTCATCATATGGCTTATAGTAACTTTCCATGATAGTGGTTCTGCTTTCATCCAAGTAGTAGGCAAAACCATTTACTGTAACGATATAATCCTCAGGGATGTAGCGGTTGGTATCTGTTGCAATTCCATACTTGCCAGAACCATCATTCCGTGCAGATTCCCAATAAGTTGCTCCCTGCTTTAAGACTACTTGCTGTCCTACTTTGGTTGCAGGATGCTTCATTGCAATAACGTTGGTGGAAGTTATATCAACTTGCATATAATTCTCATTGAGGATTTTAGGATTCCAGACAAGCTGTAACTCATTAGATGCGTTGTAGATGTCGATGATGGTTTGATACTTCTGCATCAGCCTATCATAGTCGATTTCCTTGAGCTTAATGCCACCAAGTCCGTGAGAAATATATTCTGCACTATGGTAAACGGGTAATGACAATTTATGGTTGATACCATTAATTAGCATTACAGTGTAGAAGTCTTCTTTATTTTCGATGTGCTTGTAACTGCTGTCTGAAATGGGGATAGCTGTGTTTACTAACTCCTCCCACGAGGACATTTGCTGAAGAAGTTCAAGGGTCAATTTACCGTCTTCAACCTCTTTGGTTTCAATAGAGTCTGTCAGAGATATCTGAGACTCAGTCGACTGTGTCTGTGTGTCAAGGCTTATGGCTTCTGCCCGAGCAGTGAAACTCGAAAACATAAGAGCCATGCCAAGAACAATTGCAAATAATTTTTTCATGGTTGTTCCTCCTAAAAATATTAGTGTTGTTGATGGGTACTATGTGAACTAGCTTTTTTAGCTAGGTTAACAAAAAGAACAATTTATATAAAAAGGCAAATTGCCTTATGTAATTAATTATAACATTTTTTACTAAAAAAGTCAAATTGATACAAAACACCTTTTTGGCTTATTGATTTTTATTATTATGCCAAAAGTATTGCTAAATTATAAAACTTATGCTAAATAACTCGAATTATATCAAGAGCTTGAAACAAGTATATAAATTTCTTAATCATTTGTATTGTATTTTATAAAAAAAGTGATATAATAACTAAAATTGATTGATATTTGTATCAATCGTTATGAGAGCCAAAAAGTTGTAGATATCTACTTCGTTGGCACCATATTAATCTTAGGAGTTAATCCTAAGATTTTTTGTTTTAAGGAGGAAAATGTATGGTTGCTGATACAAATAAACAAAGAGGAAATTGTGGTTTAGGAATAGCAATAGCGTATTTTTCAACTAATGGATATACAGTGTCAATTCCTTTAAATGATACACAAGATTATGATCTGTTAATAGATAAAGATGGAAAAATAGAAAGTGTACAAGTAAAATATACATCTTGCAAAACTAAATATGGTGTATATCAACTTGCTTTGAAAAGTTGTGGAGGAACAAAAGGAAAGACATATAAGACAGTTTTAGATACTAATGTTGATTACTTGTTTGCTGTTACAGAAAAGGTTGATATGTATATGATACCTGTTAAGGAGTTGAAAAATAGAAGTACAATAAATTTGTGCGAAAAAATGGCTTGTTATAAAGTGAAATAAAAAATGGCTTTGGAGAAAAATACTATAAATGGAATTTTTATTTGACAAATTTGGATTATCTGTATATAATAGATATAGGAAATGAATAACCGCAGTGAATGCGGTTACCACTACATATAGTTAAAACAACACATTCGCAATTTGGTAGAGAGCAGAATGTGTTGTTATTTTTATTCCTTATTTATTATTGAATTTACATATTGTATGTATATAATTGTTAATAAGGTTACGTTTATAGTTGTAGAAACCATAATGGCT
>UMIH01072623.1_pt1 | contig 37619 bp, 27 predicted proteins | sample 1965771 | NCBI WGS metagenome assembly UMIH01 (sample SAMEA4836120, study PRJEB28245) | human gut metagenome | biome: gut microbiome; material: fecal sample | place: Denmark | collected 2008
TGCTATTCAAAAGTCGGCTTTTTTCGGACGGATACGGAAAAGGACCCCAAACGCTCTGCCTGAGCTTTGGCAGGCAAAGTGCTTAGGGATAAAGGCGCTAAAGCGCTGAGCCGAAACAAATTTTAGAGAGAAGAGGGAGCTCAAGAGGCTTATAAGGCCAAAGACTTAGAGAGCTTAGGGAGCTTAAGGAGATTAGGGAGATTAGGGAGGGGCAGAGGGAAACGCTAACCAAGCTGAGACAAAACTCAGTGAGCTATGGGAGGCATGGGAGGCATGGGATACATGGGAGAGATGGGAAAGAAGAGGATTTCGGAGAAAGGGGGCTCTAAAGCGCTTGAGCTGAGCCAAAATTAAGTGAAGAGAGATGGCTGAGGGAGGGAAGAGGGCTTGGAGAGGAAAAGAGGGATTAGGAAAATGGGAAAGGGAAGGGAAGAGGGCTTGGAGAGGAAAAGAGGGATTAGGAAAATGGGAAAGGGAAGGGAAGAGGGATTGGAGAGGGGGAAAGAGGGCTTAGGAAGGTGGGGAAGGAGAGGAAGGGGAGGGAAGAGGGATTGGAGGGATGGAAAGGGAGGGAAGAGGGCGAATAAGAGGAGTTGAAAGGGGGGAAGGTTAAGAAAAAGTTAAAAAATGAAAGGTTGTGAAGATTTATTGCTTTTATTTCAAATTTTAGTGTTATCTTTGCAGCGATGTTAATTCTAAGTCAGGAACATTACTATGAAGAGGTGTTTCCGGTAGATGAATTTCTGCTTGAAGGCTGAATTCCCTAAGGAAAGAGACTGACAGACAGATTTTTAACATTGGCTTAACCTAACCAAGCAAAAAGCGAGTTTGGCGACCAACGAATGTCGGAAACGACAGAACTTCACAAGCTATTGCAGAAAGCTAAGGTGGCTGGAAATTGAAAGCTAAGGGGCTGGAAATGGAAGGCTAAGGAGGCCGGCAGTAGCAGGCAGGGAGGCTCTAAATAGATAATGTTACGGTGAAGATTTAAGGGTCAGGATAAAGCAACATGATAAAGAGACAATTAGCAAACGGTACTTTCCTAACTCATTAAATTTAAAAGAGTTAACAAGAGAATAAAGCAAAATAAACAACTAACCAAACAAATAACCCAAAACAAACTCATATGAGAAAATTCCTACTAATCTTTACGGCGCTGCTATGCAGTCTGTTGCCCTCATGGGCTGCGGAGGCGTCGTACAAAATCGCGTTCAATACGAGTAAGACAGACGAATTGAATGCGACCAGTTTGATGGATGCTGTAACTGAAGGGAAAGATTATATAAGGTCTTTCAAGGATTTAGCTAAAGTTTACGGCGGAGGACCCGGTAAGGGCATCAGATTGGCATCAAGTAACAGCTCTTCAGGTGCAGGAAAATTCACCTTAAATCTGAGTGCAGCAGGTCAAAAGAATATTACGCGTATTGTAGTAAATGCCGAACCCTATAATACCAAAGGGGGATCCTTGGAAATATCTCTTTCGGAAACAGGTTCGACAGATATTTCTGCGGACAAGGATTACGAATTTAAGATGGATCCAAGCTTTAAATGGACTAATCTTATTTTTACGGTTCCCGGCAATAAACGCATTTATATTAAGTCTATAACAGTTTATTATGAATCGGATGGACCGGTAACTGAGAAATCAGCGAAACCGGAAATCAGCGGAGCTGCAAGCTTTACCGACAATACGGAAGTAACCATTACGGCGGCTTCCGGAGCAAGCATCTACTATACTACTGACAATACGGACCCGACAACGAGTTCGACACAGTACAGCGCACCCTTCACTATCAGTGAGACCACAACCGTAAAGGCTATCGCCGTAGAAACCGGCAAAGACCCGTCGGCAGTGGCAACCGCAACCTTCACCAAGAAAATGGAGGGCGATTATGTGTTGGTAACCTCTCTCGATGACTTGGATGAAGCCTCTTCCTATATAATAGGGGTACAGGCTAAGAATGCGGCTATGAGCAATGAGAAGGTAAGCGGTAAGTTGAAACAGACTTCGGTTACAATAGCTGGAGATGTGCTTACGCCTACCGACAATGTGATGACATTCCATTTGGTGAAGAATACTTCAGGCAACTGGGCCTTCAAGGCTGACAATTATGCAGGTGGAGAGTCATATTATATCCAGAACTCCACAAGCACAGATTGTAAGATGGATAGCTTGGCTTACTATTTCCCCGTTACTTTAGATAATAATAATAATATAATTATCAAATCGAGCGAAGGTCGTTGGATACATGGCTATAATACAGAAACGACTGCCGATTTCCGTAATTATAGCAAAAAGGAAAATAACTCGAGCGAGGTTCAGCTTTACCGTCTGGGCAGCAAAGTGCTTCAGAAGCCGGTTATCACTCTGAGCGATGATAAAGTGTATGTTGGCGAAAAGGTTACTGTAACCATCGACAAGAAGAATGCCGAGAAGGTTTATTACACCACCGACGGTACTACACCGTCGGCTACCAACGGCACCGAATATGCCGCTCCGTTTGAGGTAACGGCAGAGGCCGAAGGCACCATCACCGTACAGGCAATAGGCATAAGCGGCGAAACCGCTTCGTCTGTAACAGCGGCAAACATTACCGTAAACGTGAAAGAGCCGATTCCCGACGGCAGCTGGGTATTGGTAGAAAAAGCAAGTGAGTTAGAAGTAGGTGCCCGCTATGTCATCGCCTACAACGGTTATGCAGTCAGCAACGCCGTAATAGCAAGCAACAAGCTGCAGAGCACCCCGGCAACCGTAACCGACGGCAAGCTCGGCTTCACCGACGACATGATGGTATTTACCCTTGGCAACGGAAGTGCAGAAGGTAAATATACGCTGAAATCGAATAACTATAACAACTCCACAGCAGACTATTATCTGACTTTCGGCACGTCAGGCACAAATGTCAATATGTCCACCGAGCCGAGCGATTTGCTTATCAATTATAAGACCGCCGGTTCTGCTGATGTTGCCATTCAGAAGGAGAGCGGAGACCGTATGATTAAAGGCAGCAATGCCACCCCGGTAGTATTTGGATATTATGCTCAGACCAGCGGCTACCATAACGTACAGCTGTATAAAGAAGTTGACACCCGCGCGGCTTGTGCTGCTCCCACAGTAACCATTACTCCGAGCGAGGTTATAGAGGGTGAGAATGCCACCGTAAGCATCAGCGGCATAGAGAGCGGCGCCACGGTTCGCTATACCACCGACGGCACACTGCCCACCGCTACCCGAGGAACGGTTTATGCCGGCGAGTTCACACTCAGCGCCCTTGTCGCCAACACAACCGTTAAGGCTATCGCATACGCCGACGGCAAGAAGAATTCCGAAGTAGCCGAGGTAACCGTAACGGTAGTTCTCAAACCCCGTATGCCGGAAGTAACCTGGGAAATTGGCGAAACTACATACACTGCAGCAAACGGTGGAACGTACGAAGTACCTGCAGGAACGGTGCTCAACATCAAAGCCGTCAACGGCGACCAAATAAAGGTTACCAACTTAGAGACAAACAAGAGTGCCACGCGCCCGAGCCCCAATACGCTGACAGTAAACAGCGACATTAAGGTTTCGTTTGCCTCTGTCAACAGCGAGAAGAATCTGGAGAGCGAGGCTCTGTCGGCAATCTTTACAAGGCTGAAAGTCGTTCCCTCGACACCGGTAGTTACATGGACTCTCGATGGCGTTAACCATACCGCAGAAAACGACAGTACATATAATGTATATGCAGGCACGCAGGTAACAGTAACCTCGGAGAATGCAGACAAGATTGTAGTTACCAATAGTGTAAGCTCCGATGTCGAATACAACGCTCCTTACACCTTCACCGTAACAGCTGAAGAGATGTTTACCTTCGCCGGTAAGAATGCCGACGGCACCTCATCGGAGATAACGGTGATGTATACAGTAGTTGAGCGTCCGGCCGAGAACGTATACACGCTGATTACCGACGCCAGCCAGTTGAAAGCAGGCAACAAGTATGTGATTGCTGTGAAGGAGCAGAAAATGGCTCTTAGCAACCAAGGTAACTGGAATGACGGAAACAACCAGTATCGTAATGTGGTGGATGGCGCCCAAGCGAATGCAAAATTCCGCATTGACGAGAACAATGTGCTGCACGACCAGACCTTCGGCACCTCTTCTAAAGAAGGTATAATGGTATTTACCCTTGGCGGCAGCGCAGGCAAGTGGACACTGAAAGCTGATAACTATATTCTTTCGACTGCAGAACCGCGTCAGGGCGAACTGGAAACAGGCGAATGGGTGAAACTCTATGTAACAGATAAGCCTCAACCATTCTTTGCTATGACCACCGAGCCTTCGGAAAATACGATAAGCATAGCTGCCGATGGTTCTGCAACCATTACCAATTCCAATAGCACAGATTATGTGATGAAGTATATGGGAACTCGTTTTGGTATGTCGAAAGTAGGTAATAACGGATTCCCGTTGGTACAGCTGTATGGCTGTGTACCGCAGACCAAACCCGAGATGCCCGTTGTAACTTATACCAAGACGATTGACGGCGAGAATGTAGCCACAGAAGACTGCGGCGAATACACTGCAATCAACGGCTCAAAGATTACGGTAACGAGCAAAAATGCTACCCGGATTGACATCAACGGTACTAAATATGAGGCTGTTAATGGCACTTACAGCTTTACTACTGATGTAGACAGGTTGTATATAATAAAGGGTGTAAACGAAGCTAATGAGGAATCTGCTGAATACACACTGCAAATTTATGTAGACTATGAGGCAGCAACTATTCCGGAGATGCACACCCTTTCGCAGAAGCAAAAAGACCGCACTGATAAGAGTAAAAGTCTGTGGGCACCTGTTAAGTTCACCGGCGATGTATTCATCCGCGGACACTACATGAAGAATGATGAAGGCGAACTGTCGGAAACCCTTTGGGTAGAAGATGCTAACGCCAATGCATCGGCAATCTATGAGTTAGGCGGCGAGTTCCAGCAGCCAGGACATTCGATTGAAAACGGCATGATGCTGAAGAACTTCAAGGTTCGCAGCGAAAGCTATTTCAATGCTTTGGAATACAATATCATGGTGCTGATTTCCTGGCCTGAGGAAGTAGAAACGGATGTGCAGACTTACGACTTCCAGAACTTCCTTCAGCAGATGGAGATGGCAGAAGAGGCTTCGGCAAATAATGTGTTCAAGTTGCAGAAATTCAACGGCGATATCACTTTTGCCGCCGACGGCACGGCCACGATGACGCTCAAGAACGGCAAGACCATAACGGTAAGCAACCAGCTGTCGTTCAAGGGTAACGGCAACAAACAGTCGTGGAGCCGCACTGAAGGCAATGGCTTCAACTGGCTGCCGGGCAACGAGTGGCTGAACGGCCAGACGAAACAGAACACGCATCTGGTAGGCTATGTGATGCCGGAAGGTAACGGCGCCAATCTCAGCTACGCTGTTTATCCTGCTCAGATCACCGACGACCCGGGTAATATCACCGGCGTTGACGGCGTAGAGAATGACAACGACGGCGTATCGGTTGTTGACGGCATGATAAAGGCTCCGGCCGGCAGCTGCATCTTCAGCATCAGCGGCGCTAATGTGAAAGCTAATCAGACTTTGACCGGTGGTGTTTACGTTGTGGTAACGCCTAATGGTAAAGTGGTGAAAGTGCTTGTGAAGTAAACTGCTGAACAGCGCAAGTAACACCAACATAAGTGGAGCCCGGCTTCTGGCAAGCCGGGCTCCTATTTTCTTTGCCTGAAACGGCGTGGCGGGCTTAAGAGCCCCGGGAATTTAAGGAGCTTAAGGAGGTTAAGGAGATTAGGGAGCTTAGGGCGATTAAAGAGCTGAGGAGGGCTGAAAACTAACCGGGCATTGAAGGCATTGGGTTGATTGGCGGCAAACGGTAGCACCCGGCTGCTTTTGCGGTAACAAAACGGGGCGCTGAAGCGCTGAGCCAAAACAAATTTTTGAGGCCGTTCGGGAGGCAATGGGCGGCATGGGAGAGATGGGAGAGAAGGGGGCGCTGAAGCGCTGAGCTGAAACAAATTTTTGAGGCCGCCCGGGAGGCATAGGAGGCAAAGGAAAACGGGGTGGGCGTTTACATAAGAAACATAAATTACATAAGTAACATAGGTTGGAAGCAAAGTTGAGAGCGGCGGGGAGGCGATAAGGAAAGAGAGGTTGACCGGCGGTGCCGGTCAACCTCTCTTTCACGGTGAGTATGTTTCTTTGTGCGTGTTTTTCGTTATTGTTCCGATTAGGTCTTGGTAAATGGCTTAGAGGATTAGTTGCCGTTGAATGAACCTGACATATCTCCGAAGATGCCAATGGTCCAAAGCCACCATACCAAAATGAAAATCAGTATTATAACTCCAAACCACAACCACCAGTTATTGATGCGACGCGTGTTTTTGCGCTTGCGCTCTTTACCGTCGGCACGCAGTTTGTCGGCGATGAGATCGGCATTGTTTTGGTCTTTGTTTTCCATAGTCATGATTGTGTTTTTAGGTTATTTTGACTATAGAACAACGGGGCTATGAAAAAGGTTTGGTGGGTGGCGAAAAAAAGTTTCATCAGAAGGGCACGGAGGGGTCGCCGGGCGCCGGCATGATGTCGGGAGCGGGCGATGCCGGCATAGGACCGTTGGGTTGCGGCATTGCCGAGGGCTGAGCGTTGCGGCGCGAGTTGAACCGCGAGGGTATGGGCGCCGAGGCAGAGGAAATGGCGTTGCGCACGTTCTGATGACCTTCGTCCCAACTGTCGAAACGCGCATATTGAGCCACGAACCGCAGCTTTATGTCGGCCGTGGAGCCGGAGCGGTGTTTGGCAACGATGAACTCGGCCAGACCGTGGATATTGTTTCCTTCCGCATCCTCGCTCGATTTGGTGTAATATTCGGGTCGGTGTACGAAGCAGACAATGTCGGCATCCTGTTCAATGGCGCCCGATTCGCGGAGGTCGCTGAGCATGGGGCGTTTGTCTTCGCGCGTTTCGTTCTGACGGCTGAGCTGACTGAGCGCAAGGATGGGTATGTTGAGTTCCTTGGCCAGCGCCTTGAGTGAGCGCGAGATGGTGGAAACCTCCTGCTCGCGGTTGCCGAACTTCATGCCCGTAGCCATCATCAGCTGCAGATAGTCGATCATTATCATCTTGACCCCATTTTCGCGCACCAGACGGCGAGCTTTGGTGCGGAGCTCGGTTATGCTCAGACCCGGCGTTTCGTCGAGATAGAGCGGCACCCCGTATAACTGCTGCATATCATTGTTGAGCGAGTCCCATTCGGCAGGCGTCAGCTGGCCGCTTTTAATCTTTTCGCCGGGGAGCGAGCAGACATTGGAGATGAGACGGTTGACCAGCTGCACATTGCTCATCTCAAGCGAGAACATAGCCACCGGCGTGTTGAGGTCCACCGCCATGCGCTTGGCCATAGAGAGCACGAAAGCCGTCTTGCCCATTGCCGGACGCCCTGCCACAATAATAAGGTCGGAGTTTTGCCATCCGCTGGTTATGCGGTCAATGTCGGGATAGCCCGACGCTAGACCCGAGACACCGCCGGTGCGGTTGGAGGCAGCCTGCATTTGCATCAGCGCCTGGTTCAGCACCGGGTCAACCTGCGTTACCTCGCGTTTGAGCTGCGTGCGCGAGATTTCGAAGAGAGCCCCTTCAGCTTCCTGCAGGAGGTCGTCGACATCGTTGGCCTCGTCGAACGCCTTTCCCTCAATGGTAGAGGCAAAAGTGATGAGGCGGCGAGCCAGATATTTCTGCGCCACAATGCGAGCGTGAAACTCCACATTTGCCGCCGAGAGAACCCGCGTGGTGAGGTCGGCGATGTACACGGCCCCTCCCACCTCCTGCAGCGTGCCCAGACGTCGCAGCTCCTCGGTAACAGTAATCATGTCAATTGGCTGCTGCGCCAAAGCCAGATTGGAGATGGCTTGATAGATTTTCTGATGCGCCGGTTCGTAGAAACTGTCGGGCACCAAAAGGTCGCTGACCTCCATGTAGGCGTCCTTCTCGAGCATCACAGCGCCGAGTACCGCCGCTTCGAGGTCGGCGTCGCGCGGAGGCAACTTGCCGGTGGCTGAAGTGGGTACAGGAGTGGCGCGTGGCGTGAAATTGCGAGAGGGCGTTTGGGCAGTTGGCATACTTGTTGAGCTTTTTGGGAGTGCAAAGTTAGTAAATCCGGGCGCTTTTTCAAATATTAATTGCCAAAAGGCCCGCAAATGAGTGGGGCATAAGAGCAGGTATCGGAGGCTCCGGGAAGACGGCACAAGAGAGGCAATGAGGATTAGTGTGAGGGTGCGTGAAGAAAGATATTTGGAGGAGAAGAAATTTTTTTGTAATTTTGTGGCGCATTTTGAACAAGCGGATCGTCCGCGAGAGAAGAAAAGGACGGGAACTCCGCTTGGATAAATGTATCAACACTTTTTTAACAAACCCCAAAAACCAATTCTCTCATGCATCTTAGCAACGAAGAAAAAGCAGACATCTTTGAGAAATACGGCAAAGACCGTAACGACACCGGCAGCCCCGAGAGCCAGATAGCCCTGTTCTCAATACGCATCGCCCATCTGACCAAACACCTCAAAGAGAACCACAAGGACCACGCCACCGAGCGTGCCCTGAAAGCTCTGGTAGGTAAACGCCGCGCTATGCTGGATTATCTGATCAGCAAAGACATTCAGCGTTATCGCGACATCATTGCCAAGAAAGAACTCGGCATACGTAAGTAAGCAGCTTCGGCTCTTACGCCAGACATAAGCAAGGCGTCTTCGGCATGGCTCTTAAGGGTCCGGGCCGGCGGCGCTTTGCACGTTTCACTTATTCTTTGCAGATTTTCCTGATGAGGAAATGCGAAAGAAGCTGCGGGTGAAACAACCTTTGGCTCTGCAGATTTGTTGGTAAGATAAAAGGCAAAGCAGAGTCTGTGAGCTGCGAGGCAGAGAAGTCTGCACGGGCGCAAACAAACTGATTGTTGGAAGCAAATAGCAATAGAAACCACAAAAACCCACGCCAGAAGTGAGAAAATTCTTCGCCTCATTCCCAGCCTGGACGGCCAGCGTTGTCTGGATACTATTGATACTCTGGACCATGGATGTGCCGTCGCCTTTGATGGAAGATTTCTCGGATGTTTTTATCGTCTGGGATAAATTCTGCCATTTGCTGCTTGGAGCGGTGATGGTGTTTTGTCTTTGTCTCGACTGGCAGCGCCGCCGCAAATGGCGTCAGATGAAGCCCGGCATCCTGTTTATCCTGGCCCTTATCGGCTCGGTGATAACAGCCACGGCCGAAGTGTGCCAGATATTCACCCCCGAAGAATACCGGCGCTGGTTCGACCCGTTGGACGTGGCATGGCAGCTGATAGGAGCTTTTGGCATGGCCGCCTTATACAGTGCCTTGCAACTTTTGTGGTGCAAGCCAAATCCTCTGAAGAAAGTGAAATAAGACCCGGGTCGCCCTGACCCGTGAAAGCAAACAAAAGAACGACAATGGAAGACCACGCTGTTACCGATACTGCTCCGAAGCCCGACAAAACCGGTCAGGCAGAAGGGAAGAGTATTGCCGACAGCAACGGCTCCAACCAGAATCCGGAGGAAAAGAAGGGCAAACAGCCCAAGAAGCATCTTCCCAAGAAGCATCTTATAAAAATTACTTGGCTGAGGCGCACCCTGAAAACCGTGGCAGGGATACTGATATTCCTCATCATACTGCCGTGGCTCATCTATATACCCCCCATACAGACCCTGCTGAAAGACATAGCCTGCTCGCAGATAAACAAATCTACCGGCATGCAGGTGGCCATAGAGCGGCTGCGCCTCCGTTTTCCGCTTGATGTGAGCCTTGACGGCGTGTGCGTGGTGGAAGCCACCGGCGACACCATGGTGCGTGCCCAAACAGCCGATGTTGACGTAAAGCTGCTGCCCCTGTTCAAGCTCGATGTGCAGGTGAAGAAACTGCGCCTTGTGGAGGGATATTACCGCATGGTGAACAAGGATTCGTCGATGATAATGAAGATTTACGCCCCCTTCTTCGAAGCATCGCCCGGCACCTCGGCCAACATCAAAGAGTCGCTGATAAATCTTGACGACGTAACCCTGCGCGGCGGCCGCCTTGACCTTTTTATGGACGTATGGAAGGCAAAGCCCGAGCCGCCCACACCCGGAGAGTTCATTATAAAAGCCAACCGGCTGCATCTGCATGATTTCACCTTTAGCATGTCGATGCTGCCCACCATAGACTCGTTAGGGTTATATGCCCGCAATCTGGAGCTGGAGGGTGGCCTTGTGGACCTGAAGAATAATCTCATAGAGATACAGAAAGCCGCCATAGCCGGCGGTTCGGCTACCTACATCACCCCCACAGCACAATATGTGGCCACCCATCCGGCGCCCCCGCCATCGCCGTATAAATCGGCTCCGCTGGTGATAAAAGGACACGACATAGGGCTTTCCGATTTCACAGCCCTCTATGCTACCAAAGGTGCGAAACCGCAGCCCGGCTTCGACCCGGCGTTCATGCAGTTCTCCGGTTTGAATCTGCAGCTTCAGGACTTCTACAATGCCGCTTCCACGGTAAAACTGCCCATAACGCGTCTGGAAGGCCGTGAACGCAGCGGACTGACGATAACGTCGGGCAGCGGCACGGTAGACATCGATTCCATGGGCATAGCGCTGCACGAAATGGTGGTGAACACCACAGCCTCGCGCCTGCAGGCCGACGCATATCTCTCCATGGGCAGCATGGCAATGCAGACCGACGCACCCTTCAGCCTCAAAGGCATATTCACCATAGGCCAGAGCGATATAATAGCCTTTATGCCCGCCATGGGCAAGATGCTGAGGCCGCTGGCCCGTTACGGCGCTCTGCAGGCCCAGATTGACGCCTCGGGAACACTGGCCGAGATACAGGTGCCGAAGCTGCAAATGCAGATGCCCGGTTTCATCACCCTGCGCGCCAACGGATATGTGGCCAATGTGATGAAGCCCAAACAGCTCGGCGCTGACCTTACATTCTACGGCAATCTGCTTCAGCCGGCGCCGGTGCAGAATATGCTTGAGCTGACCGGCTTCGACCTGCCGGCATTGCTCATTCAGGGTCACGCCACGGCCAACGGGCAGAACTATGCCGCCAACTTCACCCTGAAATCGCCGGCAGGCTCTGTGAAAGCCAACGGCAGGGTAGGGCTGAACACAGAAACATATTTCGCCGATGTGGATATGCACGACCTCGACGCCGGTCGGTTTGCTCCCGGCAGCGGTCTGGGCACCGTAACCGGCCATCTCTTGGCCAAAGGGGCAGGCTTCAACCCCACCTCACCCCGTGCCGATGCCGACGTTGACCTGCGCATTGACCGGCTGGTGTACAACAAATATCCCCTTACAGACATCCTTGCAAAGGCCACGGTGCATAAGGGCGTCTATAACCTCGACCTCAGCGGCAATAACGCCGCCCTGACCGGCAACATCAACGCCACCGGGACAATGGCCAACGACCTCTATACGGTGGATATGACGGCCGATTTGGTGCATCTGGATTTGCATTTGTTAGGTCTTGCCGCCGACACCACAGAGGCTTCCGGCACCTTCCATCTGGCCGGAGAGGTGAGTCCGGCGCGTATGCTCTGCAACATGGCTCTTACCGGCAATGACCTCTATTTCCGCAGCGGCGCCGATAGTTACAACCTGCCGGGAGCAGTGCGTGCCGAGCTGCTGGCTCGCACAGACACCACCCACGCCATGTTAGATGCGCAGGGACTGTATGCCGACGTAACGGCCCCGTCGGGTCTGAAAAAACTGATGCCTGAGCTCGAGAATGCGTCGAAGATGCTGATTCATCAGGTTGTAGACACCAAGAAGCTGGATATGGAGCAGCTGCAAACGGTGTTGCCCGAATTCAACATTCAGCTTCGAGCGTCAGGCACAGGCATAGTTGAGGAGCTGCTCAAGCCCACAGGCATGACCATCGACAGCCTGCAGGCCAACGTTATCAACGACAGCCTATTCCGCGCCGACGCCCGGCTGCTGAGCCTCAACACGGGGTCGATGCTGCTCGACACCCTGTCGGCCAACTTGCAGGAACGCGGCAAGCTGCTGAACTATGCCCTGCACATGGGCAATAAGCCGGGCAACCTCGACGAATATGCCGACGTGAATCTCACCGGCTATGTGGGTCTGCAACGCGCCTCCGCTTTCCTGAGGCAGAAAAACCTCAAAGGCGAGACCGGATACCGCTTCGGTGCCACGGTATATTTCACCGACACCCTCGCCACGCTGCACTTTACCCCTCTGCGGGCCACCATAGGCTATCTGCCCTGGACCTTCAACGATGACAACTACATTACTTACGACATGAAGAACCGGATTGATGCCAACCTCTCGGCCATGAGCAAAGAGAGCAGCATAAGCATCAAGACCGTTGACAGACCGGGCAGCGTGCTGCCGATGCTCAGCATAGGACTCGACAATGTGCACCTCCACGACTTCATGCAAATGGTGCCCGGATTGCCTGAGATAGCCGGTGTGCTGAATGTGAAGGCCGACCTGGTGTATGACTCCAAAGCCTTTACCGGAACAGGCACCTTAGGACTTAAAGACTTTAAATATGAAGGGCGGCGTGTGGCCGATTTCGACGGGCATTTCAACGCCGGCCTCGACCTCAACGGCAATATCTCGGCATACGCTAACCTGGACATCGACGGGCATAAAGCATTTAACTTCAGCGGCACGCTGGCAAAAGATGCAGCGGGCGAGTATCAGCCCACCAAGATGACCCTTGACATGGCCGATTTTCCGGTTTCAGTGGCCAATGCCTTTCTGCCGGCGGATATGGCTCAGGTGTCGGGCAATCTCAGCGGCTCCATGAGTATGACAGGCTCCATGACCAAGCCTGTGCTGAACGGCGCCATCTCATGCCGCGACGTCAAGATTCAGATTCCGATGATGGGTGGCACGCTCACCCTCGACACAGTGCCCCTTACGGTGCAGGATTCCAAGATTGCCTTCGATGACTTTGATATCTACGGCGTTCAGAACTCGCTGAAGCTGAACGGCACGGTAGATGCGTCGAATCTCACCGACACGCGACTTGACTTGAGCCTGCAGGGCAACAACTTCATGCTCATAGACAACGACAGGCGCGCCCGCAGCCAGATTTACGGCAAGGTGCTTGTAAACGCCAATGCCACGGTAACCGGTCCGCTGAGCCTTCTTGACGTCAACGGCTCCCTGTCAGTACTCAGAGGCACAGACGTTACCTACACCCTCAGCGACGCCACACAGCTTCAGCAGACCTACACCGACAACGTGGTGAAGTTTGTGCAGTTCAACGACTCCACGCTCCTGGCCAAGGCCGACTCGCTCCAGCAGCAGTCGAGCATGCGCATCAACGCAGCCCTTAGCATCTCCAACGGAGTGCAGGTAACGGTTAACCTCAACGCCAACGGCACCAACTGCGTGCAGCTGAACCCCTCGGGCAGGCTCGCTTATTTCCAGAACTATATGGGCGATATGCGCCTCAACGGCCAGATAAACCTGGGCAACGGCTTCGCCCGCTACTCCATACCGGCCATCGGCGAGAAGCGCTTCGACATAGACCCCGACAGCTATGTTACCTTCAACGGCGATGTGCTTAACCCTAGGCTGCACATCCTGGCGCAGGACGAGATGAAATCAGTGGCCGGCACCGGCGGCAACTCCAGCCGCGTCATCAACTTCCTTGTTACCATATCGGCCACTGGCACCCTGTCGCAGCCCAACGTACTGTTCGACCTCAGCACCAAAGACGACATCTCCATAGAGAATCAGCTTGAGACCATGAGCGCCGACCAGCGTTCAAACGAGGCCATGAACATGATTCTCTACGGCCGCTACATGGGTCCCGGCGCCGCCTCGTCGAATGCCGGCGGATTCGCCACCAATGCCCTCTACGGATTCCTCACCAGCCAGATTAACAACTGGGCGGCAAACAACATCCGCGGCGTTGACCTGACCTTCGGCATTGACCAGTACAGCACTTCCGACAACGGCAACAAGGGCACATCCACCACATACTCCTATCAGGTGAGCAAGTCGCTGCTCAACAACAAATTCAAGATTGTGGTGGGCGGCAATTACTCCACCGACCCCAATCAGGACCAGGACATAGCCCAGAACCTCATCTCCAACATCTCGTTTGAGTATATGCTGAGGCAGACCAACTCCACAAGTATGTATGTGAAGTTGTTCCGCCACACCAACTACGAGTCGATACTCGAAGGCGAAATCACCGAGATGGGTGCCGGTTTCGTCATGCAGCGAAAGCTGTCGAATCTCAAGCAGCTCTTCAACTGGCTCAAACGCAAGCGTAAACAGAACAAAGAGGCCGGCAATCCGGATCCACCCACACCTACGGCTGCCCGCTTAAAGCAGCAATCAGAAGTCGCACCCGCCGACTCCGTCACAGTGCAATAGCTTATGACCGGAAAAAGAATCATTCATCTTCAGCGCCTGCTACTCGCGGCAGTGCCTCTGCTTGTGGCAGTGTCGTGCTCCACAACGCGGCGCCTGGCCGACGGCGAGGTGCTATACACCGGAGTGAGCAAATTCAGCGTCAACACCCCTTCCGACTCCGTTGCCGTTCCCGGCGGCCTCCGGAGCCAGCTTGACCAGATTATCAACGTCAAGCCCAACAATCCCCTCTTTTCCCCCTACGTCCGCACCCCGTTCCCCATTGGCCTGTGGGTCTATAACAACTGGAACGACTCGGCCGGCGGCCTCAAAGGGTGGCTATACCGCAAACTCGTGGCTCAGCCCGTGCTCATCAGCGATGTTAGGCCCGAAGTGCGCACCAAGATGCTTGAGAAGACCCTCGATAATAACGGCTTCTTCAATTCGTCGGCCACATACGAGCTTAAGCCCGACAAACGCAACCGCAAAAAGGCCCGCATCATCTACACCGTCAACACCGGCGACCCCTATCCCATCGACTCCGTCATCCTGCCCGGAAAAACCGATTATCCCGTAAGCGGCTATATCGACTCCCTGGCACGCCTGAATCCTTATCTCCGGCCGGGCTCCATATTCAGCGTCGATTCGCTGGAGTCAGTGCGCGTAAACATCACCAATACCCTGCGCAACAAGGGGTTCTATTACTTCCGCCCCGAGTACATAGAGTTCCTTGCCGACAGCACCATACACCCCGGCGCCATAGCCATCAAACTCACCATAGCCAACAACGTGCCGTCGCTGGCTCTGAAGCAGTGGAAGACAGGCAATATCTATACCCTACTTAAACGGCGGTCGAACAGGAATCCCGGCTATCCCGACACCCTTCAGACCTCCAAGGGACTCCTCACCGTAATGCGCCCGCAGCGCGTAAGGCCCAACATGATAACCTCGGTCATCTCCTTCCGCAGCGGCCGCACCTTCTCAGTGCGCCAGATGGACCGCACACAGCTGCGACTCTCGCGCCTCGGCATCTTTGAGAGCATAGAGATTCAGCCCATCCCGGCCGACACCTCAAAAGAGAATCCGACACTTGATGTGTATATCACCTGCCGTTATGACCGGCCCATGGATGCCTCAATAGAGGTCAACGCCTCGTCGAAATCCAACTCATATATCGGTCCGGGACTCATCTTCTCGCTGCGCCACAACAACCTTTTCGGCGGCGGTGAAAAGCTCACCCTGAGCCTCAACGGCGACTATGAATGGCAAACCGGCAGCGGCGCCTCGTCGGTGTTCAACAGCTACGAAGTGGGTCTGCAGGCAACCCTGGCCTTCCCGCGCCTCCTGGCGCCCTCCATTGTGCGCCGCACACGCCGCGAAATCAACTGGACAACTGTGGGACTGGGAGCAAGCCTCCTCAACAGACCCCACTATTTCAAGATGTCGCAGTTCAACGCCTCATATTCCTATCAGTGGAACTTTTCGCGACGTGTCACCAACAGCTTCACACCCTTCAAGCTCACCTACTCCAAGCTACAGCACACCACACCCGTTTTCGATTCCATCATGCAGGCAAATCCGGCCATAGCACTCAGCTTCATGAGCCAGTTTATACCGCAGATGACCTATACCTATAATCTGTCGAAGTTCTTTGAGCGAGAGCAGATTAACGGACTCGACTTTACCTTCACCGTGGCAGAAGCCGGCAACATCTTCTGGGGAATATGGCAGGCAGCCGGAAAGAAAGGCGAGAAAAAGCTCTTCGGCACACCGTTTGCCCAGTTCGTGAAAGGACAGGCTCAGATAGTCTATTCGCGCCGTCTCAAACCCGGCACACAGCACTGGCTTGTGTCGCGTTTCCTCATAGGCGCCGAACATGCATACGGTAATTCCAAAGAGGTGCCTTACATAGAGCAATTCTATATTGGCGGCGCCAACTCCATCCGTGCCTTCACGGTGCGAAGCATCGGTCCCGGCTCTTACCGTCCGCCCAAGGACCAGACCAACGGATACTTTGACCAGACCGGTACCTTCAAGCTTGAGATGAACGTTGAATACCGCTTCCCCCTCTTCGGCGATTTGCACGGAGCCGCGTTTTTGGATGCCGGCAACGTATGGCTGCTGCGCAAGGATGAGCTGCGACCCGGCGGAGAGTTGAAAGCCAACACCTTTTTGCGCGACATAGCCCTTGGCACCGGTGTGGGTCTGCGTTACGACCTGGGCATGATGGTGATTCGCGCCGACCTCGGTTACGGACTTCATGCCCCGTATGCCGACTATCCGCGCAAATACTTCAACATCGCCTTCAAAAAGGCCTTTGCCTTCCATCTCGCCATAGGCTATCCCTTCTAATGGCTATAGGATCCTTCTCACCCCGCGAGCGCCTGGGCATCATTGTGCTGCTCTCCTTCTGCCTCATTATGATAATCGTGGCGGTGATTCCGTGGGGTAAATCAGAGCCGAAAATGGATATGGAGCCGGTGTACAGCGTCATGCTTGAGCATCAGCCGGCAGACAGCGACTCCACAGCCGCCGCTGAGAAGACCAAGGCAAACCACCGCAAAAAGGCCTCTTCAAAGAAAAAGAAGAGCCGCAAAACGCCCAAGAGCAAAGCCGACAAAGCGCCTGCCAAGCCCTCGCCGCGCAGCCCTCTCGACGAAGCCATCCCCTCAACAAACTGAGAATTTCTTTTTTGTTTCATGGGGTCTAACTATCTCAGGCCATAAAACGTTGTAAATTATGAGGCCTGTATGGCCGGATTTTATTAATTTTGTAGCCGCTTTCCGGACACAGCTCCGCGAAGCATCTACAGGTAACACAAAAAAGAAAAAACACATACCTAATGGATAAAAAAACCAATAAAGCCCTGCTGATAATCCTTGACGGTTACGGCATAGGCGATCATAAAAAGGATGATGTTATCTACAATACCCCCACACCCTATATGGATTATCTGCGGGCCACATATCCCAATTCCGAGCTGCAGGCGAGCGGCGAGGATGTGGGTCTGCCGGCCGGTCAGATGGGCAACTCGGAGGTAGGGCATCTCAACATAGGTGCCGGCCGCATCGTCTATCAGGATTTGGTGAAGATAAACCATGCCATTGCCGACGGCTCAATCATGCAGATGAAGGAGATTAAAAACGCATACGAGTATGCCGCCTCGGGCCATGCCCTTCACCTCATGGGCCTCACCAGCACAGGCGGTGTCCATTCGTCGCTCAATCACCTCTTCGCCCTCATCGACATAGCCAAGAAATACAACGTGCCTCGCCTCTACGTTCACTGCTTCCTCGACGGCCGCGACACCGACCCCGAGTCAGGCGCAGGCTTTGTGCAGCAGGTAGTTGACCATTGCGCCAAAACCACCGGCAAAGTGGCAAGCGTCATAGGCCGCTACTACGCCATGGACCGCGACAGAAACTGGGACCGCATAAAGAAGGCTTACGACCTTCTGGTGAAGGGGGAAGGCGAGAAGACAACCGATTTCCCCGCCGCCATCCGCGGCTATTATGCCAAAGGCACAACCGACGAGTTCATGCTCCCTATTGTGGACGCCGATGACCCCGGCTGCATAGCCCCCGACGATGCGGTTATCTTCTTCAATTACCGCAACGACCGCGCCAAGGAAATCACCACCGTGCTCACCCAGCATGAGCAGAGCGGCATGACGCCCGTAAAAGGTCTGCAATATTATTGCATGACCCCTTACGACGATTCCTTCCATGGGGTGCATATCCTCTTCGACAAGAAGGATGTTACCGACACCCTGGCAGAATACCTGAGCAAACAGGGTCTGAAGCAGTTGCACATTGCCGAGACAGAGAAATATGCCCACGTTACGTTCTTCTTCAACGGAGGCCGCGAAGAGCCGTTCCCGGGCGAAGACCGAATATTGGTGCCGTCGCCCAAGGTGCCTACATACGACATGAAGCCCGAGATGAGCGCTCCCGAGGTTACCGAAAAGCTCGTCAATGCCATCGACTCAGAGAAGTATGACTTCATCGTGGTCAATTTCGCCAACGGCGATATGGTGGGTCATACGGGCGTTTACACAGCCATACAGAAGGCTGTGGAGGTGCTCGACAATTGCGTGGAAAAAGTTGTTGAGGCAGCCAAGAAGCACAATTACACCACCATCATCATAGCCGACCACGGCAATGCCGACCACGCCCTCAATGCCGACGGCACGCCCAACACGGCCCATTCGCTGAATCCGGTGCCTTTCATCTTCATCAGCAACGATAAGAACGCAAAAGTGGAGAATGGCCGACTTGCCGATGTGGCTCCGTCGCTGCTCAAGGCCATGAATCTGCCTCAGCCCTCTGAAATGACCGGTCATCCCCTCGAAACTCTCTGAAAAATAGGATTTTAGCATACCAAAAGGGCGCGTTGGCATTAGCTGCTTGCGCGCTCTTTCTTTTTTGCAAAAGATGAGCGTGAAAGAAATTCTTGCACCCTCTTTAACCTTCTTTTAACTATCGGGTTTGCGCCTTTGCGAAAATAGAGGTAACTTTGCAGCGACGTTGGCATAGAGCCCGCGCAATGGAGTGTGCCTTTCCGGCTCTTCAGCGCTTACGGCTCAGCCGCTTAAGTTTCGGACTTTACCCTTTGAGAAGGACTCTTATATATATATCAGCCCTGCTTATTGCAGGCATCATGGTGGCAGCGTTCAGGCATCCGGCCTCCATAACGCTTCTTTCTGCCGGCAACATCCTTGCAGCCGACACCATTACGCATACACCCGAGCTAAAAGCCGATTCTTCGCAGTTCAACGGCCGCACACCGCTGGATGTCTCTGACGCAGCCATCGACTCGCTGTATGCCGACCGCAAGCCTCATTCGCTGATTAACCGCGAGTCTTCCGACATTGAGAATCCGGTGGTCTTCTCGGCCAAAGACTCCATTGTGTTCTACAATCAGAACAATGCCCACATGTTTGGTAATTCCACCGTGGAATACGGCGAGTTCAAGCTCAACGCCGGCCATGTGCAGATGGATATGGATTCATCAACCGTTTATGCGGCTCCTCTGCCCGATTCCATCAGCAACGGCGAAGACACCCGTCCCGTATTCCGCGACCACAGCGGCGAGTATGAATCCGGCACCATGAAATATAACTTCCGCACCCAGCGCGGCTATATCACCGATGTCGTCAGTGAACAGGGCGAAGGATTCCTCCGTGGCGGCAAAGCCAAGAAAAATGCCGACGGCTCATTCTATGTTGCCGACGGCAAATACACCACCTGCAGCGACCATGACCATCCGCACTTCTATTTCCAGCTCACACGCGCACGCGTTCAGCCCAAGAAGAACGTGGTGTCGGGTCCGGCGTACATGGTGCTTGCCGATGTGCCGCTGCCTTTAGCGGTTCCTTTCGGCTTCTTCCCATTCTCAAAAGATTACTCGTCGGGCATCATATTCCCCAGCTTCGGCGACGATTATAACCGCGGCTTCTATCTCCGCGACGGCGGTTACTACTTCGCCATCAACGACAATGTGGACCTTGCCCTGCGTGGCGAAATCTACACCAAAGGGTCGTGGGGAGTGTCGGCCCGCTCTAACTATGTGAAGCGCTACCGTTACCGCGGCAACTTCGAGGTGAGCTACCTCAAGACCATAACGGGCGACAAGGGGGCTCCCGACTATGCCAAATCCACCAACTTCCGTGTGGCATGGACGCATCAGCAGGACCAGAAAGCCAACCCCTTCCTCAACTTCTCAGCTTCGGTAAACTATACCACATCGGGCTATACGCGCAATGACCTTAACTCGTACTATTCCAACGACTTCACCGAAAATACCAAGTCGAGCACGGTCAACCTGACATACCGACCGCCGGGTACCAAATGGAGCATCTCGGCCACGGCCAACATAGCCCAGCGCACGCAAGACAGCACACTCAGCGTGTCGTTCCCCAACTTCACCGTAACGCTGGCTCAGAACTCACCTTTCAAGCGCAAAAAGGCTGTTGGCGGTGAGCGCTGGTATGAGAAAATTCGTCTGAGCTACAGCGGTCAGTTCCAGAACTCCCTCACTGCCCGTCAGGACGAGTTCTTTAAAAAGAACCTGGTGAAAGACTGGAACAACGGCATAAGCCATCAGATTCCTATACAGGCCACCTTCACGGCGTTCAAATACTTCAACATCACCCCGAGCGTGCGCATCAACGACCGTATGTATTTCCAGAAAGTGCGTCGCAACTGGGACCCGAACGCGTCGGCCGAGGTGCGCGACACCACCCACGGTTTCTATAACCTGCTGGATTTCTCGGCTTCCATAGGCCTGACAACAAAAATATACGGCTTCTGGAAACCCCTTAAGTTCATGGGCGACAAAGTGCAGATGATTCGCCACGTCATCACACCCACCATCTCCTTCAGCGGGTCGCCCGACTTTGGCGCTCCCGGCTGGGGTGTCTGGGGGCATTATTACCGTCCGCCGTACACCGAAGGGGGCGAACCTGTAAGGGTAGATTACAACTACTTTGAAGGCCGCAGCTTCGGCGCCCCTTCACGAGGCAAAACGGCTATTCTCAGCTACTCCTTCGCCAATAACCTGGAGATGAAGGTGAAGTCGGACAAAGATTCTACGGGAGTGAAGAAAATTTCGCTCATAGAAAATCTCACGATAGGGCAGAGCTATAACTTTGCCGCCGACTCGCTGCGCTTTTCAAACATCAACACGTCTATCCTGCTGCGTCTGGTCAAGAACTTCAACCTTAACCTCAACGCCACCTGGGACCCGTATATGTATGCCGTTGACGCTGCCGGACAGCCACGGCGTATAGACAAGCTGCGCATCTCGCACGGCAAAGGCCTGGCAAAACTTACTTCCACAGGCACGTCATTCTCTTATACCTTCAACAACTCCACCTTCAAACGCAACTCGGAGCAGCAGAGAAATGATGACAACACCGATCCGGATGCCGACGAAAACGGCGAAGAAGAGGATTTTGGCCAGGCTGCAGACAAACGCAGGAACAAAAACAACAACAAGAACAAGACCCAGACCGATGCCGATGGTTATGCCGCCTGGGCTTGTCCCTGGTCGCTGACCTTCAATTATTCCATCAATTACGGCTGGGGCGCCTTTGACTACGACAAGCTCGAATACAAAGGCAAATGGACACAAAACCTCAGCGTGAGCGGCTCTTTGCGGCCAACGCCCAACTGGAACTTCAGCATGTCGTGCTCCTATAATTTCGACCTGCACAAAATCTCATACATGAACTGCAGTATAAGTCGCGATTTGCACTGCTTCACCATGTCATGTTCCTTCATCCCGGTTGGCCCTTATAAATCGTTTAACTTCAACATTGCCGTAAAAGCCTCCATGCTGCGCGACCTCAAATACGACAAACGCTCGTCAACCGGCAACGGCATTCGCTGGTATTGATTTCCCTTCCTCCAAAGCATATATTCATGCTCCGAGGCACTTCGCCTAAGAGCCTGAATATACACGTGTTTATGGCAGGGAAGATACCTTGGGTAGGTAGCAAAAAAATTGATTGCCATCACGACAATCAATCCAAATTAACCTTAAAATCTAATACCATGAAAAACTCTTTTCACTTATATAACACCGTATATCAGTTTTGGTTTAACCGGATTAGGAAATTTTTTAAATTTTTTTCGCAGCGGCCTGCCGGCGTCGGCTGAGATGGTCGTTTATCAGAATGCAGATGATGCAGAAAATGCCTAACAGCACAAGCATCAGCGACTGCGCGCTCCACATGAGCATGGCAAAAGCAGCACCCTGAGTGCCCGTTATGCCAAACAGAGCCAGAGCAAACATCACGGCAATGTTCCATGCACCCAAGCCACCGTTGCTCGGTATTACCATAGACATGGACCCGAACACAAACGTTACTATGCCCGGCAAAAAGCCGTATGCCATGGCAGGGCTGAAAAAGAGCTCGCGGGTGAAAGGAAAAGCCGCAAACATAACGTAAGTCTCTGAGAAATAGCATATCCAGATGCCCATGGTGAGCCATGTAAATGCCCATTTCTGTTTCAGGTGAAACAGCGACATGAATCCGTTGCCCACACGGCGCAGCTCAAGCTCAGCCTTTGCCATGAACTTGTCTTTGCGGAAGAAATAACAACATCCCCCCACAAGGGCGCATATCGCACCAAAGGTTACATAAAGCCAGGGGTCGCCGAGAAGATGCACAAGGTGTTTGCCCACCGCGTAATGGTCGAGAAAAGCGGTGAAGTAAGAATGAGCCACCGCCGTCATCAGGCCAACCAACACAAGAACTACCACCGCATCAGAGGCCCGGTCGCCAACCATTGTCCCCAACACGGTAGAGAAATTGGCCTTGCGTCGGCGCGCAATGAAGATACAGCGCCAAATCTCGCCCAGACGCGGAATAACCAGGTTGAGAGCGTAAGTGCCGAAAATACTCACACATAGTTCCAGAAAGGTGGCCTTAATGCCCACTCCGTCGAGCTGCAAACCCCAGCGCACAGCACGGATTACATGGCTCAACACCGTAATGAGCATCATGGCCAATACCCACCAATAATCCACGCCATGACGTATGAGCGCCATCATGTCGTGAAAATCAATGCGTTTGAAAAGCCATATTATCAACAAGGCCGAACACACAAAAGGAATCAGATAACGCAAAACTGTGGTTAAAGCTTTGCGCTCTCCATGCCCTTTTTGAGGTTTCAGCCTGTCAGGTTGATTCTGCTGAATGATAATGCCTTTTGTCATCCACTTTTTAACAAATTTTTTCAACCCGAGGTTTAAGAGGCATAGATTGCGGAGAGAAATAACAGACCCTCACTCCAAAATTTTGATTATTTTGGAGCTGTCAGGGGGTGTTATCGTTTATCGGTTATCGTTTGATGTAGGTTATTAACGCGGCAGAAAAAGAGCCTGCTCCGCAGGAGAAATTTTTCATGGGATTAGCAGTGAAAAAATTGTATTAGGTAACCGCTTTGAGATTTAAGGTTAATGAGATAACGTCTTCACTATGATTCAAAATCAGAATTTTTATGAAATGAGCTTCATGGTATCAGGCATTCAATTACAAAAGGTAATTCATTGAATTTTCGTAGTCATCTCACTGCGGAGCAGGCAAAATGTAGGTTAGCGTATGGTAAACGGCCGGGGTGCTCTTTAAGACACAAATCAACATTACACAATGCACACCATGACCGTGGTTATCAACGGGAACTCTCTAATTCCGTTGCAAAAGTATATAAAACTTGCCGAGCTGCCAAAGGAATTCGGCATAAATTTTAGCAATATGTTTTTAAACATATTTTTGAGGCCCTGACGCCACAGAGATGCCCTCAATATAACGGTCCGGAATCTGACTGTCTTACAGCCATCTGTTTTGAGGGAATACTAAAAGTTGTTCGCTCTAAGACCCCGGCGTCAACCTTTTTTTTGTCGCAGAGACTAACTTTCTAAAAATAATTTTTAATTTTAATCATGAGATATATGTAAAATATGTTTTTAAACATAAAATTATTTTGGTTGTAATTAAAAATAGTTTTTTAAATTTGCAGCAGTAATAGTATTTTAGTATGAATACAATTGCGAATAGCATCATTAACCTAACGATTTAGAGGGAACAAGAATCAGAGTTTGTATAATTCATATCACTGAAAACTGTGAATCTAAATATTCAAACATAAATAATATGAATAGGATTTTGTATTTTTTACTCGCTCTAATAGTGGTGAGTGCATGTAATCAGATGGAACCGGAACAAAACGGTAAGATCCTCTCGGGAGAAGAGGGGACTATTTCACGAGCGCAAGCTAAAGAAACCTTAACGAGACTGAGGTGCGAATTTTTCCCTCAAACCAGATCAACCAATGCTAAAATAGCTTCATGCGAAGCCTATGGGAGATCCCTTAAACCAACAACTCGCTCTAACGAAGAACCGGTTTTGTATGTATTTAATTACGAAGATAATCAAGGTTTTGCGATTATGGCAGCGACTCCCTCTCTCCCGGAAGTGTTAGCCATTTCAGATAAAGGAAATTTGGATTTGGCAAATCTTCCCAATAATGGTATAAGAGACTTTGTAAGCCTTTTAGGTGATTATGTAGAAGAACCTGATACTTTTGCTGTTGGAGATGGAGAAATATACACAGTGAAGACACCGTGGGAAACGATAGTTAACATACCACCAATGTGCAAGGTAAAATGGCATCAGAAGCACCCATACAATCAATACACACCTCTTATTAATGGCCAACATGCTGATGTGGGTTGTGGAGGAGTCGCAGTTGCACAGGCAATGTCGATATATGGGAAACCAACGAGTTTTCATGGTTATTCCTTTGATTGGGCTGCTATGACAGCTGATAATCCAACCGAAGAAGCTATAAAACAGATAGCAAGATTCTTGGAAGTAATTGGTAGAGAAGACGTAGGTCAGTTTTTATATCTACCTGAAGGAACGGGAGCTTATATGATTGACCTAGATAGTATTTTTACATACTGTGGTTATAAAGCAACACATCCGGAAATCCTTGTTCCTGATGGAAATGGGGGTACCTCCCATCTATGGATGCCTTATAAGGATATTGATGTATGTGGTGAATTAGTAGCATATAGGCCAGTGGTTATCTATGGAATAAATGGGAAAGGTATTTTTGGTAATTTAGCTCATTTTTGGCTTTTGCATGGTTATATGCAGCGGCAAAGGATTGTCGAACAGCGCATTAACACGAGTACTGGGACTAATGTGCTTTCTCGAAAGACAGAAACAGAAGATTACGTGTTATGCAATTGGGGCTGGGGAGGTCTCTATGATGGATATTATATAAATGGCGTCTTTAATCAAAGTGGAGAGTTTATTCCAGAGAATCCTGCAGATGCGCCGATTGGAGGAGGAGGAACGGATTATTCAACACAACTGGAGGTTATTATAGACATTGTTCCAAAATAATATTAAAGGTATGAAAAGAAATTTTGTAATAGCGGCCTTTATAGGCATACTGGTAGGCGTAGTGGCATTGCAGCCGGCTTGTAGCGATGATGATGACCCGCAGCCCCAAATGGAGTCATTGGCAACATCTTATGTCATGCCGACATCAATGACGGTAACCGATGTCAATTCCTATCCCGAGGATAAAAGGAACTCTCTTGTAATATGTCTCTCATTTCAAGGGCCTATTATCACATTCGATTCCAATCCGGTGGAGTTCGCAAAATTAAATCGCTTCTTTGGCGATACTGCCTGTACACATAATGCTATGGCATTTTGGCCTAAAGAGAAGCATAATTTTGTGGGTAAACCTGTTATCGATATAAAGGCCATAGCAAAAGATGAAAGTTGGGGTGAGAAGTATCCTGAAGGTTCAGATGTTTCGCGGCTTTTAATCGTAAATTTTCTGTCGGCAAATGGATATATAAAGAGTAACTATTCAGATCCTCAATGTCGTAAAGAAATTAAATGTGGCTTGGCGGAATGGAAATCACAATGGGGGTATTCCATATACAATAATATAGGCTTTTGGTTGCCTCATACTCAAGGAGAGCCTAAAACAAACGGGATACATGATGACCGGAATTGTAAGGGGCATAAATGCTCTTTGATTATAACTTTCCCTGATGGACAAATGGAGAAATCAGGCTGTTATTTCTATTGTAGTGAGCACTTGTCATTGTGATTGGATGAAACTATTGCAACCGTGAAAAAGAGTTATTGAAGATGGAGATTGCATATAAATGACTTTTCAATTTAGATAATAGCATATCTCGATGTCTAATACTCCGAAAGACAAAATAATATTAAGGCCGGGACGATAGTAATGACATAAACTATTGAGCCTGCCTCTGATACGATAATGTAAAGAGGCGAGTCGACAGACTGCGACATTTTAGATTGCTCGTCCCGCGACCCCGTATCAGAGGTCTTTAAGGTTCGGGCAATTTGCTATCAATAGCCCATGTAGTCGTAATAATAGTCGTCGTAATCATCGGCATAGTTGTAGCCGTCGGCTTCGGGGTCGTATTCGCGGCGCATTTCGTCGTAAGTCATTGACCGCATCGAACCGCAGCCGCTCGTCATCAGGCCGTAAGCCGCAAACAAGCCTGCAATGAAAACGCAACGCAGAAATGATTTTATAATTTTCATATCTTTATTACGCTCAAACTGCGGTAAAGTTCAGAGCAAAAGATGTTCGTATCAATGAGGCTTTCGGGGATGCCCGACTGCACATATAACTTTTTTTGAGCAAAAGTTTGGAAGCCCAAATACTTAGTATTAACTTTGCAGCATAAAACCAAAACCTACCGACAAATCTAAGAAATGAACACAGAAGACATCAAATGGGAAGAGCTGACATTCAGCTATATGCCTACCGATTATAATGTGCGTTGCACGTATCGCGACGGCAAATGGGGTGAGATAGAAGTCAGCGATTCAGAATATCTGCCAATGCACATAGCAGCCTCATGTCTGCACTATGGCCAGGAATCGTTTGAGGGCCTGAAAGCCTTCAGGGGTAAAGATGGTAAAATACGCATCTTCCGCATGGAGGAGAACGCAAAGCGTTTCATCCGTTCCGCCGAAGGCATCATGATGCAGCCGATGCCTGTTGAGCTCTTCTGCGAAATGGTGAAGAAGGTGGTTAAGCTCAACGAGCGTTTCATTCCCCCTTACGGCACCGGTGCCTCACTCTATATCCGTCCGCTGGAAATTGGCATCACACCGCGCGTAGGCGTTAAACCCGCCACCGAATACATGGTGATAATGCTGGTAACCCCCGTTGGCCCATACTTCAAAGAGGGCTTCAAACCCACCAAAGTGTGCATGAGCCGCGAATATGACCGCGTAGCCCCCAAAGGCACAGGCTCTATAAAAGTGGGCGGCAACTACGCTGCATCGCTCGTGGCCGGTGAAAAAGCTCACGAACTTGGTTACTCCGTAATGCTCTACATCGACCCCAAAGAGAAGAAATATCTCGACGAATGTGGCGCTGCCAACTTCTTCGGCATAAAGGGCAACAAATACATCACCCCGTTCAGCGAGTCTATCCTTCCCTCCATCACCAACAAGAGTCTGGTGCAGCTGGCCGAAGACCTCGGCATGGAAGTGGAACGTCGCCACATACCCATTGCAGAGCTGGAAGAGTTTGACGAAGCATCTGCCTGCGGCACCGCTGCCGTTTGCTCGCCCATCAGCGAAATAGATGACCTCGACACCGGCAAGAAGTATATCTTCTCAACCAACGGTGAGGCCGGTCCCATGACGACCAAGCTCTACAACAAGCTGCGCGCCGTGCAGCTCGGCGATGAACCCGACGTTCACGGATGGAACTGCGTGCTCGACTGATGCCGCATCTGCTCCGGAAGAAAATGAAATAAGATAACACGAGGGTGCGCGGAAACACAATTCGGCGCACCCCGTTTATTATTTCTCCGGAAATTTCTTGTTGCGAATATTTTTGCGAGCTTTCTTTAAATAGGTCGCACATTTTCTACATCAACTCCATATCACAATACACACCGAAGTTATGGACAAAGCCAAGGTTATGAGTCAGGCGGAGGCAGAAGTAATGCCCGTGATAATGACCTTTTATGAACCCGGCACGCCGCTGACCGAATTGTTGCTCACTCACAGCAGATTGGTGGCTGAGAAAGCCCTTGACTGTATGGAGCGGCATCCCGAGCTTGACCTCGACGCAGTGGAAGTGGCGAGGGCAGCCCTGCTTCACGACATCGGTATTATACGCACCGACGCCAAAGGCATTCACTGCTATGGCACCGAACCATATATAAGGCATGGCATTCTGGGTCGCGCTATGCTCGAGGAGAAGGGGTTGCAGCAAGAGGCAATGGTGTGCGAGCGACATACCGGCGCCGGCATAAGTGCCGAAGAGATAGAAATGGCGCAGATGCCTCTGCCTGTGCGCGATATGCTGCCGCAGACAATGTTGGAAAAACTGATTTGCTACGCCGACAAATTCTATTCCAAGTCGGGCGACCCGAGCAAAGAGAAGAGTCCCGAGCGCATACGCACCTCACTTTCGCGCTTCGGGTCGGCGTCGATAGAACGCTTTGACGCCCTGCGCCGCCTTTTCGGCTAAGAAGAGAAGGCGGAAAAAGGCAGAGATTATCAAGAGAGAAAACAAGAGATTATCAAGAGATAAGGGGTCGGGTATTGTATAGGTCGGAAAAAAATATTACCTTTGTAAAAATTTGTATTCATGGCCTCCGGACTTGAACAAGAGTTGACCGCCTTAAGCCACCGAGTAAACAAAGCCTCGGAGGAAATAACAAGGCTGCGGAAGGCGTTGGACGAAAGCCGGCGCAGAGAGCAAGACCTTGAAAGGCAGGTCGGCGAAATTCGTAAGCAGCTGGAGGCATCGCGCAGCGACGAACAGTTTCTGCGTATGTCGCATCGCCTGGCGTCCTCGCCCGACGCTCTGGTGGAAACGCGACGCATGATAGCAAATTTGATACGCAACATCGACCGGGCTATTGCCGAACTTAAGGAATGATGATGCGATGAAGGAAACAGACGAAATCGACATAAAGATAAAGATCGCCAACCAGGAGCTGAAGCTCCATCAGCCGGTAGGGAGTCAGGAGTTCATACGCGACGTTGAAGACAAGGTGGAACAACTGTGGAATACCTGGCGGGCACGGTTCCCGCAACTGTCGGAAAACCGTATCCTGGCTATGATGGTGTATCAATACGCTTCGTTTTATATGCAACAGAGCAAGAGAAACGCAGCTGCCGAAAAAACAGTTAGAGCCTTGTCGGAACAATTGCGCGGGGCGCTGGAACAGGAACATAATTCCTGACCGCTTCGGCCATTGCCGAAAGTGATTTAAGCCTTTTCCTAATATCGTGCATCGACCCGTGATGACGGCGTTGAGTGCGGACGGTGTGCAGCAGAGGGAGCATTGCTCCGTCGGCCGCCGCGTTGTTTGTATACTGACCTTTAAACCTGAATAATAACTGTAAAACAACAAACAAGAATAATGGAAATTGCAATAACAATAATGGTTGGCGTGATATGCGCTTTGGGAGGCTATCTGCTGGCCATGATGAACAGCAAGAAGAACGCCCGGAGCCAGGCCGCCCAGATAAAGGCTGAGGCAGAGCGCCAAAGCGACATCATAAAAGAAAAAGCACGGCTTAAAGCGCAGGAAGATGCGCTGAAAATCACCTCTGAGGCCGAACGCACGGTGGCTCAGAAGAATCAGAAACTGCAAAGTGCCGAATCACGCGCCCGTCAGCGCGAGCAGCAGCTCAACCAGCAGCAGAACGAGCTGCAGCGCCGCCGCAACGAAATGGAGACGCTGCGTCTCAACGTTGAGAATCAGCAGCAGGTTGTGGAACGTCGCAGCAATGAGCTTGACAGACTTATACATCAGGCTCAGGAAGAGCTGGAACACGTGTCGGGTCTGTCGGCCGACGAAGCCAAAGAGCGTCTGGTGGAGAGTCTGAAGGATGAGGCCAAAACCGCCGCTGCCGGTTACATCAACGACATTATGGATGAGGCCAAGCTCACAGCCGGCAAAGAGGCAAAGCGAATTGTGGTGCAGACCATTCAGCGCGTGGCCACCGAAACGGCCATGGAGAACTCCGTTACCGTATTCCACATTGACAATGACGAGATAAAAGGCCGCATCATAGGTCGCGAAGGCCGCAACATACGCGCTCTGGAAGCCGCCACCGGTATAGAGATAATCGTTGACGACACCCCGGAGGCAATTGTGCTCAGCGGCTTTGACCCGGTAAGACGCGAGATAGCACGTCTGGCACTGCATCAGTTGGTGGTGGACGGCCGCATACATCCGGCACGAATAGAAGAAGTGGTGGCAAAAGTGCGCAGGCAGGTGGAAGAAGAGATTGTGGAGACCGGCAAACGCACCGCCATAGACCTGGGCATCCATGGTCTGCATCCGGAGCTGATACGCATGGTCGGCAAGATGAAATACCGTTCCAGCTACGGTCAGAATCTGCTTCAGCACAGCCGTGAGACAGCCAATCTCTGCGCTGTGATGGCCTCCGAACTTGGTTTGAATCCGAAAAAGGCACGCAGAGCCGGCCTTCTGCACGATATAGGCAAAGTGCCTGACGACGAGCCGGAACTGCCGCACGCTATTCTTGGCATGAAGCTGGCCGAGAAGTATAAAGAGAAACCCGAAATATGCAACGCCATCGGAGCTCACCACGACGAAGTGGAGCAGACCTCTTTGCTCGCCCCCATTGTACAGGTCTGCGATGCCATCTCCGGCGCCCGTCCGGGAGCACGCCGCGAAGTTGTGGAGGCTTATCTGAAGCGTCTTAACGACCTGGAGCAGCTGGCTATGTCGTATCCGGGCGTCATCAAGACGTACGCCATACAGGCCGGCCGCGAGCTGCGCGTAATAGTAGGCGCTGAAAAGATAAGCGATGAGGAGACCGAAAAGCTGTCGGGCGAAATCGCTAAGAAGATTCAAGACGAGCTGACGTATCCGGGACAGGTGAAAATCACCGTTATCCGCGAAACGCGCGCGGTAAGCTTCGCCAAGTAAGATGGGCGAGAATAACAAACCAAAGGATTGCGCTTCTGCCGAGAGCTGCGCCAAACAGTGCAGCGGCGGCTCGTGTGCAGCCTGCAGCCACCGTTCGGACTGCGGATGCTCGCGCGCCACGCTGGCCGGAAGAGGCAATCTGCAAAGCTATAACTGGCTCAAGGGCATCAACGACGGCGAGACGAATCAGCTGGTTGAGGTGCTGTTTAAGAACACCCGCAAAAGCTATTATCTCAACACGGCCAATCTGCATCTGAATCCCGGCGATGTGGTGGTTGTTGAGGGTTCGCCAGGTCAGGACATAGGCAAGGTGACCATGACCGGTCCGTTGGTGGCACTTCAGATGCGACGCGCCAATCTGCGCAGCGATTTCGAGCCGAAACGGCTCTATCGCCATGCCACGGAAAATGACATGGAGCGCTTTCGTGCCGCTCAGGCTCGCGAGCACGACACTATGATACGTTCGCGCCAGATAGCCGCTGAATTGGGGCTGAAGATGAAGATTGGCGATGTGGAGTATCAGGGCGACGGCCATAAAGCAATTTTCTATTATATAGCCGACGAGCGCGTGGACTTCCGCAAGCTCATCCGCATACTGGCCGAGACCTTCGGCATAAGAGTGGAGATGAAGCAGATTGGCGCGCGCCAGGAAGCCGGTAGGATAGGCGGCATAGGCCCTTGCGGGCGTCCGTTGTGCTGCGCCACGTTCATGACACGTTTCGCCAGTGTAGGCACAGGCTCGGCGCGCATTCAGGATATAAGCATGAATCCGCAGAAGCTGGCAGGCCAGTGCGCCAAGCTGAAATGCTGCCTCAATTTCGAGGTTGACAGCTATGTGGAGGCCGGCAAGAAACTGCCGCCGAAAGATGTGCTGCTCTACACCAAGGAGCAGGACTACTACTTTTTCAAGGCCGATATTCTGAAACATGAGGTTACCTATTCCACGGCAAAGAATCAGCCGGTGAATATGATAACGTTGCCGGCAGAGCGGGCTTTTGAGATTATAGCCCTGAACAAGCGCGGCATCAAGCCCGATGAGCTGCTTGCAGAGACGCCGAAGCCTCAGAAGGCTGCGGAGTTTGTGGAAATAGTTGGTCAGGACTCTCTGACACGCTTCGACAAGAGTCGCCGCAACAAGAAGCGTCGCGGCGCTGACAAGGGCGACAATAAAGCTGCCGAGGGCGCCGTTTCGGGGCGTAAACAGCGCCAGCAAAAGGAGCAGAACGGTCCGGAGAAGGGCAAGGGCAACCGCGACCAGAAAACGCCCCAGAATCAGCCTCAGAATCAGGCTCAGAACGCCAAACGCGACCAGCTGCCCGTGGTTCAGGCTTTGCCCAAGGGGCAGGGCCGCAAACAGCGTCAGCAGGGAGGCGGAAACAACAAGGCCGACAAGGGACGGCAGCAGAATAATCAGCCGGCAAAAGAGCGGCAGAAAAACGAACAGCCGAAGCAGAAGCCGAAACAACAGCAGCAGCCTCCGAAGCCGCAACTGCCCCCGGGAGCGCCCGTGTCGCAGTCGGCCATAAGGATGGCAAATGCCAAAAACAATGGGTAAAGGCTGCCGGAAACGGAGGATGAAAAGATGTGCGGAAACTTCACTAAACACTGAACAGAGCTATGCGTAACCTATTCTTCCTAATGCTTGGCATAGTGCTGGTTTGCCTGCTGGCAAGCTGCCGCAAGTTTCAGCGCGTGGTCTATTACCGCACGCTGCAGCCCGAACGGTCGGGTTGGCAGAGCGACGTTCCGTTGGTCTTCAGCGCCGATTCCACCAACGCCGCCGGATTGGAGCCGGGTCAGTATCAGCTCTTTATGGTGATGCGTTACCGCGAAACCATTCCCTATTCCAAGCTGCATCTGCGCCTGGAATTCACCTCGCTGATGCGCGGCGTGAGGCAGCGCGACATAACGTTGAATATGGAATATCCGGCGTCAAACCCCGGAGCCAAAGTGAAGCTAAACAAAGGTTTGGTGGAAGTTGTAATACCTTTGGGGTATGATTATGTTGACCAGGGCTGGACATTAGCTGTACAGCAGCGTATGGCTCCGCCGCCTCTCACCGAGATTTACGACGTGGGTATCAAGATGATAAAAGAATAAACAAGCTCAAGAATAATGAAGGATCAGCGTTCACAGGCCGAAAGGGCTGACATAAAACTTCGGATAAGTAAGTTGCAGAAGCTTATGCAGGATGCGGGTATGCAGAGCATGCTTGTGTCGAGCAACGCAAACATATTTTACACAACGGGTCTGATATTCCGCGGTTATGTCTACATTCCTGCCCAAGGGGAAGAGAGATGGCTTGTGATGCGCCCGTCGTGGGAGGGCGAGGGCATACTTCGCATACGCAAGCCTGAACAGATTGGCGAGGCTCTGGCTTCAGTCGGCATACAGCTGCCCGCTTCAGTGGGAGTTGAATACGGCACCCTGAGCTACAGCGATTTCCTTCGGCTCAGCGCCGCTCTTGGCGTGTCAGCCACTCCCGATTCCACACCGCTGCTGTCGCAGGCCCGCATGATAAAGACCCCTTACGAGCAGGAGCTGATGCGCCGCGACGGCATCCATCATGTGGCAGCCTACAGCCGTATCCCTCACCTCTATCAGGAGGGTATGAGCGACATTGAGCTGCAGATAGAGATAGAGAAAAAGTTGCGCGAGGAGGGCTGCTTAGGCGTGATACGATTGGCCGGCAACCAGATGGAGATAAATCTCGGCAGCGTGCTTGCCGGCGAGAATGCCGACGCACCGTCGCCCTACGATTTCCTGCTTGGAGGCGCCGGACAGAGTGCCGGATTCCCCTTGGGCGCCGACGGCACTATACTGCGTCCGGGCATGACGGTGATGGTGGATATGAACGGCAATTTCAACGGCTATCAGACAGACCTGACGCGTGTATACAGTGTGGATGGCGATGTGCCTGCCGAGGCGTTGAAGGCGCATGAAACGGCCAAAGCCATTCTGCGGCGTCTGGAAAAGGAATCTCTTCCCGGCACTCCGCTGAGGCGCATGTACACCACGGCTGCCGATATGGTGGCTGAGGCCGGACTGAAGGATTATTTCCAGGGACACAGGCAGAAGGCTGCATTTTTAGGCCATGGAGTAGGCATAGAGCTGAACGAGCAACCGCCCATCTCGCCGCGCAGCAAGGTGATGCTCGAAGCGGGTATGGTGCTGGCCGTGGAGCCGAAGTTCGTTATCCCCGGAACGGGCGCTGTGGGGCTTGAGAATACGTATATTGTAACGCCTGCGGGCCTTGAGAACATTACTCCGGCTCCGGAGGATATAGAAACCCTGCAGGGTGTATGACACCGCAAGAACTGAAGAATGCCATTGACAAGCCGGTGTTTCACCTGGTGGGTGAAAGTGCCGACGAATTGGGCGTAAAGGCCTGTGTTGTGGGCGGTTACGTACGCGATTTGCTGCTTGAGCGCCACAGCAAGGACATAGACTTTGTGGCCGTGGGCAGCGGTATAGAGCTTGCCCGGAAGGTGGCGGCGTCCATGCACGCGCGTGTGAGCGTTTTTGCCACATACGGCACAGCCCAGGTCAAGAAACGTGGTCTGGAGCTGGAGTTTGTGGGTGCGCGGCGCGAGAGCTATACGCCCGAGAGCCGTAATCCGGAGGTGAGTGCCGGTAGTCTTGATGATGACCTGCGCAGACGCGATTTTACCGTCAATGCCATGGCTCTGTGCGTGAACAGCGGCGATTTCGGCACTCTCATAGACCCCTTCGGAGGTCTGGACGATATGAAGCGCCGCAGGCTGCGTACCCCCCTGAATCCCGACGAGACTTTCAGTGATGACCCGCTGAGGATGATGCGTGCCATAAGGTTCGCAACGCAGCTCGATTTTGCCATTGAGTACTACACTTTTGAGGCAATAAAGCGCAACGCCGAGCGTATGGAAATAATCACCCGCGAGCGCATCAACGACGAGCTGAGCAAGATTATGCTGTCGCCCCGTCCGTCGGTGGGCTGGCGTCTGCTCGACGAATCAGGTTTGCTGCCCTACGTCTTTCCCGAGCTGATTGAGCTGAAAGGTGTGGAGATGGTTGAAGGGCGTGGCCATAAGGATAATTTTGCCCACACGCTGAAGGTGCTCGACAATGTGGCCGAACGCAGTGATAATGAATGGCTGCGCTGGGCCGCTCTGCTGCACGATATTGGCAAGCCGCAGACCAAACGGTTTGAACCGGGCACGGGATGGACGTTTAAGAATCATAATTTTGTGGGGGAGAAGATGATACCCCGCATCTTCCGGCGCCATAAGCTTCCTCTCAACGAGAAGATGAAGTATGTGGCGAAGCTTGTGGGTCTGCATATGCGTCCGCAGGCTGTTGGCGATGATGATGTTACCGACCGCGGCATAAGGCGTCTGAGCCGTGAGGCAGGCGATGATTTGCAAGACCTCATGATTCTGGCTGAGGCCGACATAACGTCGAAGAATCCGGTGAAGGTGAAACGCATTCTTGACAACTTCAGCTATGTTCGCGGACGGCTGAAGGAGGTGGCCGGCAAGGACGACTGGCGCGAATGGTCAAATCCCATCAACGGCCATATCATAAAGGCGCTTTTCCATCTTGACGACGGTCCGATTCTTGGCACCCTGCGCGAGAAAATCAAGGAAGAGATATATTGCGTGCCTGAGAAGGAGAACTTTGATTATGCGCTTGCCTATCTGAAAAAGATAGCCCCTGACTACGGGTTGCAACCTGACCCGACGATTAGCGACGAGGAGCTGCGAAAGTTAGTTCATCAGCCCAAGGACAAGGAGAAGAACTGAGTCCCCGGCAAAACATTATTAGCGCCTGAGTCTAAAAGCAGACTTATATCTTGCCTTCGTCCTTATAGGAGAAATATGTGTCGGGGGTAACGATGATGTGGTCGAGGAAGCGTATGTCGAGCATTCGGCAACCTTCGTGGCACCGCAGCGTTATGCTGTCGTCGGCGCCTGACGGACGGCAGTTGCCAGAGGGATGGTTGTGGGCCATAATGATGCCCTCGGCATTCTCCAGCAAGGCCTCCTTCAGTATGCCTTTGAGGTCGAAAATGGTTGCTGTTGTGGTGCCGCGCGATGCCTGGAAAAGCTTTATGACGTGGTTGGCGCGGTTGAGCATCATTATCCACATCTCTTCATGGCCTAAATGGGCAATCTCAGGCCGCAGAATCTTGTAAGCATCCTCCGAGCAGGCAATAGCGGGACGTTTGGGCAGTTCCTCCTGCTGATAGCGTTTGGCAATCTCCAGGGTGGCCATAATTTGCAGCGCTTTGCTCGGGCCGAGGCCTTTTACGGATGCAATCTGCTTGAGGTTGCGGCGTGCCAGCAGAGTGAGGTTGAAGTCGTTGCGGGCCATGAGGTCGTTGCACATTTCCACCACGTTGATGCCGCGCGTGCCGCTTCCAAGTATCAATGCCCAGAGTTCAGGCACAGTGAGCGAGGAGATGCCCTTGCTGAGAGCCTTCTCGCGCGGCCGCAGCTCGCGGTGAAGCGATTTTATGGTGTTGTGCTCAGCCTTGTATTCGTCTAAAGGCTCTGAGGTCTGCGGAGGTTGACTTCTGTCGATTATCATGGCTTATTTCCCCCGCCGCATATTAATTTCCTGCTGCTCGTCGCGACCGTGGCGCAGCAATATTTTCCATGTGTAGGCACGGAGGAATCCGGTGCCATAGCCAAAGAGCTGAACCATGCTTGTGGCAATAGCCATAAGGGCGAGTTTGAGGCGGCGCATGCTCACCCAGGCGCTGATGAAAAGCGCCAGGATATAGACAGCCAAAGGTATGAGCAGCCACACACAGAATATCGACCCTATGATGAGACCTAAGGCTCCAAGCACAAAGAGAGCCGGAAGCCAGTGCACGAGTTTCATGGAGCCGGGATAGAGCAGTTGCAATGTTATGCGGCTCATGCCGAATACATGCACCTGGCGCCAGAACTTACGCATGCTCACACGCCTTTTGTGGAATACCTTCACGTCGCGGTAAAGGGCAATGGAGAATCCGGCGCGGCGGATGCGCGTGCTCATGTCGATGTCTTCGCTGAACATCTCGCGGAAACCACCTACGGTGTCGGCCACTTGCCGCGAGAAACCCGTGTTGAAGGTGCGCGGCACGAACTTCTCCATCTGAATTTTGCCGCCACGAATGCCGCCTGTGGTGAGGAAAGCCGTCATAGAGAAGTTGATGGCCTTCTGCAGGTCGGAGAAAGAGGCGTGAGCGTCGTCGGGGCCGCCGAAACAGTCGGCCGGATTCTCTTTCAGTTCGCGGCGCAGGTTCGCCACATAGTCGGGCGGCAGAATGCAGTCGGAGTCCACAAACACCAGAAAGGAGCCGTTGGCCTGCGAGATGCCGTAATTGCGGGCCGGACTGCGACCCTCGTTCTGGCGAAAATGATATTGCAGCCTCATAAAAGGCCGAGCCGCTTCCGCTTGTTCGCTGCACGGCATTGTGGAGCCGTCTTCAACCAGAATAATCTCAAAACCTTTGTCTGTCTGGTCTTTCAGGCTGTCGAGCAATTCTTTAACTTCATCGGGGCGGTTGTAAACCGGTACGATTATTGATATGAGGCCTTTCTCCATTGTGCGTTGAGGTGAGTACAAAGAGAGCGTTTATCTGTTTCACTCCGGCAAGGAGGCCGAAGCGAACCGGGTGTTAGACCCCATTCTACAAAAAATGTTAACGCCGGGGTCGCAGGGCTGAGGTGATT
>UMIH01044618.1_pt1 | contig 35870 bp, 36 predicted proteins | sample 1965771 | NCBI WGS metagenome assembly UMIH01 (sample SAMEA4836120, study PRJEB28245) | human gut metagenome | biome: gut microbiome; material: fecal sample | place: Denmark | collected 2008
CCATTAATATTTAATTGTGTACTTGTTATTGCTGCATATGCCACTGCTACCAAAATTATTGCTAGTACTAGCACTCCGCCAACTATTTTGGCATTTGTCTTTCTCATTTGATTTCTTTCCTCCTCTTTTTATTTCCTATCAAAAGGGATGCTTTCTGATAGATAACCTTTTGGTTACTCTTTAAGTATAATATATTAATATATTAATTGTAAAGTACTTTTTTAAATTTTTTATAATTAAATTTATAATCTAAAGTAAAAAAAACTTGCAAGTGAAGCTACTTCTTGGGTAGCTTCATTTGCAAGACTCATCTTATTCACCAATTGGTATATATTTCTTTTCTTCAATTTTCTTTTCTGGTTCTTTAGGAAATTCTATTGTTAATATACCATTTCTAAAGTTTGCTTTAATGTCTTCTTCTGTTACATTTTCTCCAACATAATAGCTTCTTGAACACATTCCTGTAAATCTTTCTCTCTTTAGATATTTAGCATGTTTGTCTTCTTTTTCTTCATTTTTCTCTGCTGATACTGTTAAATATCCATCATGTAATTCTATTTTAATGTCTTCTTTGTCATATCCAGGTACATCTATTTCTAGTAAATACTTTCCATCTTTTTCTTTTAAATCGGTTTTCATTATTTTTGTTTCTTTTTCTGTAAAGAATGAATCAGGTAAAACCTCATCCCAAAAATCTAATCCATTTCCATTTCTTCTTGGTATCATCATCATAATACATTACCTCCTTAATTATGTGTTGATACATTTTATTAACACATGTAAATAGTATTTACATTTTGTTTCTTTTCTATTTACAATTATATTATACCACTATTTTTAGCACTGTCAATAGTAGATTGCTAATTTTCACAAAATTTTCACATTTCTCATGTAATTGGCTATTTTTCTAGATTTGCAATAATACAAATAAAAAACACCCAGTTAACAAATTGTTAACTGGGCTAGTACGAAACTAATTATTTTTTTCTTCTTCGTACACAACCGGAATAAGGAATTCATCCAAAACGGATTCTACATGATAGAACTCTTCGCCTTCATTTTTCACAAGTACATCATAAACCACTTGCATCTTATTGGCATATACATTACCTGCCACCACCAAATTTTTCTCGGTAAGTCTTCTTTGAGATATATAACCACTGCCATATTCTCCACAAGCAAATGACCAACCACTAATTAAATCTTTACTAAAACCTTCTACCGCAAATTGATTTTGATAATGATATTCTTCATTTATCCAAAAACCATCTTGCGACGATCCGTGGTAAGAATCATCCATATTGTCTTGAGAAAGACCGTCTAGCTGGGGATTTGTTGATTTGAGCGACATATCTATATGTACATGCTCAATCATTACTGTTGTACCATCAGGAAGATTGTCAACTTTTGCAGTCATGTTGATTACTTTTGAATCTGTTATTCTCCAACGACTCAAATCATAATCTCCAGTATCATATGTTGTTATAAACTCAAATCCTTCAATTTCATGCCTTTTTTCCAACGAATTTCCTTTAAGCGGGCTAAGTACTTCCAAATTTTTTTCCTCTGGTACAGTTTCCATTTCATCACATCCTGTGAGCAAAAGTGAAATTGTTATCAGCATAGCACAAATTAATACCTTAGCTACTTTCGAAAAACACCGTTTCATTGCTGTCTCCTTATCTTTTTTTGTAAAACGCTATATCTAGCGTCCATAAAAAATGGTACATTTATTATATTTCGCTGTACCTACGAATATTGAGTATATTATACCACATATTCATTGTTTTTTTCAATAATTTCATGGTTTCTTTGCAGTTTAGCTTTTCCTCAAAGATTTTTTATTTTCTTTTTCTAATTGTTTTAAGCTTTTTTCAGGTGTAGGTAAATCTTCTGGCATTGTTCCGTCCTGCTTGTTTAATTGCTTTTCTAACTATTTTTCCAATTTTATTATGAGTATCACAAGCTTTCTTTTCAGTATCAACTTTATCTCTTTTTAATCTCGATTCTGTCTGTGTTATACGAAATAAATTAGCTGCAAGTTCTTCACTTCCCATATTATCTAAAATATCTTCTCTATATCTTAATCCTTTTCTTTTGGCTATATCATCTGCTGTTTCTCCATTGTATAAGCCTTGATAACCTGCATTGTGGAATTTATCAAAATTTTTTACTCCCGCATTTTTTGCAGCTTGATTAAGTGAGTAGTTTCCTTTTCGTGTTAAATTTCTTTGATAAAATCTCTTTTCGTCTTCAGTTAACATACTATATTCTTTTTCTGTAATTTCCTGTTTTCTAGTTTGAACTGCAAAATATGTTTGTGCAAGAGCTACAATTTTTAATCTTGGATTTGCATTTTGAGCTATAAGATAGCAAGCATATCTTGTTAATTTATAATCTTTTTGTTCTCTTCTTGCACCAGAACCAATTTCAACCATTTTGTTGTCAACAACGAAATGGTCAATATCAGTTATTTCGGAGTTTTGACAAGCTATCTTTGCTTTTTCAATTACTGCATCAAAATATCTCCAATCTTTATAACTTAAAACTTTCATTAGTTCTCTTGCATACCAATATTCAATTCCATTTTCATCAATATGTTTAATACTTTCAAAAGTTTGATTTTCTTTGTTCATATTTTTCATTAATATCATCTCCATTCAAAATTGTATAATTATTATAAAACAATTGTTTGCATTTGTCAATTACTTTTTTATATATTTCATACAAAATTTACCAAATTTTTTCTCCATTTCAAAAATTAAAATAAAAAATCTTAAAGATAAAAGAAAAGACAGAACTTAAGCTGCCTTTTCTTTTATCTATATATGTAATCATTATTTTTTCCAAGCGTTTGGTTCATAAACAGTCCCCCTCAACCCATCCTCAAATGAAAATCTTGGTATAGAAATATCTAAGCCGTATTTAGTTTTAGAAGCTAATGTCATATTTTTAGATAATTTCTTAAGAGTATCAATCTCATTGTTTGTTAGAGCTCCATCTTGAATAATATTTTTAATTTGTTCAAAGGTTTTATTTGCAATCCAATTATTAATATTATCTGCATTTTCAAAAGTATCATATTTGATTTCAGCATTATACTTATTAGATAATGTATTCTTATATCCACTTTTTACATATTTTGAATAAGTATCTTTTTTATTATATTTTTTATATTATTTTTCCACTCTCTATTTCTTATCTTCAAATTCTTCCTTTTGCTTTTCAATTTCTCTTGCTAATTCTTCTGTTGGTAAATATAATTGATATTTTGAAGCAAATAAATTTTTATTATCATAATATCTAACATAAAAGTCCATTTGTCCAATATCTTGATGTGTTAATTTGTCCAATTTTAAATCAATTAAAACGAAACATTTTAACACATAAATGATATTATTCTAATATTTTTTCTCATAACTTTCCATTTTAGATCTTACCCACATCTATTCCTAGCTTTTTAAAATTTTCGTTAATTTTAGTCATATCTCTATACATACCTTTTTTTAACTCAAATCTATAGTTTTCTCTTTCAATATTTAACTCTTCATCTTGTAATTCGCTATCAATATCATAAGGTACTTTTATAAACTGAAATGAGATATCTGACGAATATTCTTTGCTTCCATATTCTCCTTCAATTATTAAATAATTACTTTTCGTAGTTTCTAACACATTACTATCTTTGTTTTCATTTCTTATCACATCAAAAGAATTTCCTACGCTTCCTACATTTATTATAGTTTTATTATATATTTTATCCATATATGGATGATGAATATGACCATATATTATAATATCTGCAATATCTTGAGATTGTGTTTTTTCACTTGGTAAAAACATTTGATATTTTGTTTCAATACTATTAACATTTAAAACTGCTTTATTATTAGCAGTAGGCGTTGCATGAAATAATCTTACTAAACTTCCACTCATATAAAATTCGTAACAAAATGGTAAATTTAATAAATATTCTCTGTCTTCTTTATTAATTAATGACTGATTCCATTTTATCCTTTTTCTTTCTTGCTCATCCATTTCATCAATATTCCTATGTTCTGTTGAAAAATAAATATCACAGTTTCCTTGTAATACTATTTCACATTTTGTTCTTATTAATGCTAAACATTCTTTAGGATGTACTCCTTTTGCAATTATATCTCCTAAACATATAATTTTCTCTACTTTTCTTTCTTCTATATCTTTTAAAGTTGCTTTTAATGCTTCTAAATTTCCATGTATATCTGAAATAATTGCTATTTTCATCTTTATTTTCCTCCATTTCTAAAATTGCAATAAATATCTTATTTTACCTATTTATATCATAAAATCTGTATAGAAACAATTGTTTCTATAATTAATCTAATAGATATAACAAAAAAACTCACATCTATAACTTTGACGATTTAGATGTGAGTTTTTATATCTATTTGGCAAAAACACGTTTGTAGCTTTGTCATTTCCTATGCTTATTATACAAAGATTTTTATATCAGTAGTTGTAGGTTTTACCTTTTGGTGCCCAAAGTGGGACTCGAACCCACATGGTTTCCCGCACGATTTTGAGTCGTGTGCGTCTGCCAGTTCCGCCATTCGGGCATTTATAAAATTTACTTTATTATCTTAACACATAAATTATTTTTTGTCTAGACCTATTTTACAATTTTCTCAATAATCTATATCAAAACCTCATTTCAATTTCCACCAATTTTTCAACAAAATTTCCACTATTCTCCATGGTCAAAATCTTGTTGAACAATGCATTTTCTATTGACTATTTGGGAAAATTAATGTATGATATATAATATTAAATTAAAGAAAAGAGGAATTTATATATATGTTATGTTCAGATTGCAATAAAAACAATGCAGAAATTTTTATAAACAAAATTGAAAATGGCGTTTCATCAATGGAAGGTCTTTGTCGCGACTGTGCAAAAAAAAGAGGTATTGATATTCCAGATACGCCTCCAAAAAGCAATTCTAATAAAGACAATCAAAATACCAAAAACAACAGTCAAAGCAATGTTCCTCCTATTACAAATATAGATATGTCAAGTATGTCAAAACAACTTGAAACATTATTTAAAGATTTATCTTCAAACTTAAAAATGGAAAATCTTGAAGGAATGGAAGATTTCGATCCAGAAGATATGGAAAATTTTGAGGAAGATAGTGAAAATGAAGACGGAGAAAATAATCCATTAGGTATTCCTATTGGTTCTATTTTTGCAAGCATCATCCCTAAAAAACAATCTCAAAATGAAGAAGAATCTAATGGTAGACAAAAAGTAAAAACAGAAACAAAGAAAACTAAAAAGAAGAAAAAATATCTTGATGTTTTCGGAACAAACCTTACTGTAAAGGCTAAAAATAATGAATTAGATATGGTTATAGGGCGTGATAAGGAAATTCAAAGAGTTATCCAAATTCTAAATAGACGTACAAAAAATAACCCTTGCCTAATTGGTGAGCCTGGTGTTGGTAAAACTGCTATTGCTCAAGGTTTAGCTATAAAAATTGCTAACAACAATGTTCCAGCCAAACTTTTAAATAAAGAAGTTTACTTACTTGATATGACTGCTGTTGTAGCAGGAACACAATTCCGTGGTCAATTTGAAGCTCGTATGAAGGGAATTATCGAAGAATGTAAAGAATATGGAAACATTATTCTTGTTATAGATGAAATCCACAATATCATCGGTGCTGGTGATGGAGAACATTCTATGAATGCTGCTAATATTTTAAAACCTTCCCTATCTAATGGAGAAGTTCAAATAATTGGTACTACAACATTAAAAGAATATAGAAAATATATCGAAAAAGATTCAGCTTTAGAAAGAAGATTCCAACAAGTTTTAGTTGAAGAACCAAATATCGAAGATTCTATAAAAATACTAGAAGGAATCAAAAAATATTATGAAGAATATCATAAAGTAAAAATTTCTAATGATGTTATAAAACAAACTGTTATAATGTCCGAAAAATATATTCATGATAGATTCTTACCTGATAAAGCTATTGATATCTTGGATGAAGCTTGTTCAAGAATCAATCTTGAAAATAAAGAATTATTCAAACTAGAAATGCTAAAACAAGAACTTGCACAAGTTCAAGCTCAAAAAGAAGATGCAGCAAATGCTGATTCTACTGAGGATTATCAAAAAGCTGCTGATTTAAAAACACAAGAATGTAGATTAATTGAAGAAATAGATAAATTAAATAGTACAATTCAACTTAAAAATTTAACTACTCAAGATATTGCTCAAGTAATTGAAAATTGGACTAAAATTCCAGTTAAGAAAATTACAGAAGCTGAAACCCAAAAATTACTAAATCTTGAAACAAATCTTCATACAAGAATTATTGGTCAAGATAAAGCTGTAAGTGCTGTTTCTCGTGCTATTAGAAGAAATCGTGCTGGATTGCAAAGCACAAAGCGTCCACCATCTTTCATATTTGTTGGTCCAACTGGTGTTGGTAAAACAGAGCTTGCAAAAAGTTTAGCATATGAAATGTTTGGATCAGAAGATTCAATTATTCGTGTTGATATGTCAGAATATATGGAGAGTCATTCTACATCTAAATTGATTGGTGCTCCCCCAGGATATGTTGGATACGATGATGCTGGTCAACTTACTGAAAAAGTTAAAAGAAAACCATATTCAATTATTCTTTTAGATGAAATTGAAAAAGCACATCCAGATGTATTCAATATTCTTCTTCAAGTACTTGATGATGGAAAACTTACAGATTCACAAGGAAATACAGTTAGTTTCCAAAACACAATTATTATTATGACTTCAAATGCTGGTTCTAATTTAAATAATAATTCAATCGGTTTTGCAAAACAAACTATTGACACAAATAAAATAGAAGAAAATCTAAAACAAGTATTTAGACCTGAATTTTTAAATAGAATTGACGAAATTATAGTCTTCGATTCTTTAACAAAACCTGAATTGATGCAAATTGTAGATTTAATGTTAAAAGATACTAAGAAAGCTTTAAGTGATAAGAATATAAATTTAACAGTATCTGAGGAAGCAAAAGGCTTTATACTAGAAAAAGGAACAAATCTAAAATTTGGTGCAAGACCTTTAAGAAGAGCAATTCAAAGATATGTTGAAGATGAAATTTCAGAAATGATTTTAAGAGGAACAGTTCACGAAGGGCAAAATATCACAGTTAACTTTGAAGATGAGCATTTAAAATTTGATGTAAATTAAATTTATTTAGAAAAAAGGGTATTCAATTTTCCCTTTTTTCTATAATTTATTACTTCAAAGAAAGGATTTTGTATGAAATGAAAAAAGAAAATATACCAAATATATTAACTATAATACGTTTTATTTTAATACCTTTTATCTTTTTTTCTGTAATCTCTCATCATTATTTAACAGCTTTAATTATTTTTACTCTTTCTGCTATAACAGACGTTCTTGATGGATATATAGCTCGTAAATATAATTATATAACTGATATAGGTAAATTAATTGATCCACTAGCAGACAAATTAACACAAATCTCTCTTCTTTTATCTCTTACTATTTTAAATATTTTACCATGGTGGATTTTTGCAATTGTTTTTATAAAAGAAGTTTTAATGGTAACAACTGCTTCTCTTTTATACAAGAAAAAAGACGTTGTTGTATATAGTAAATGGTATGGAAAACTAGCTACAGTTCTATTTTATTTAGCCATTGTAATGTCTTTACTTATGAACAATTTTGACTTAGGAATACCATTTAGAATCGACTTATACTTATATTACCTAGCAATATTAGCAACACTATTCTCATTAATTATGTACGCAATTCAATTTGTAATATCTAAATTTATAAAAGCAAAAAAATAAGGCATACACTCAAAAGTATGCCTTTTTTATTCAAAATCTTCTATAACTTTATTCAATTCTTCTTTTCCATAAATCTCTAATCCATCTTGCATATTTATTAAATCTGTCTCTGTTAAATACTCACTAGAAATATTCGTTTTTTCATATAAACTTTCTCTTCCTTCTTGACTTACAAGATATATAACAACTTTGCCGTTCTCCACTCTCAATTTAAAGTGTTCACCACATACGCCATCAAATTCTTTATATAATATTATTTTGCCCTTTTCAAAACCAATTACTTCCCAATCCAGATAATGTGCTTGAACCTGTTCTTTTGTCATATTTACCAATTCTTGTGGCAATTCCACATATTCATTTATTGTATGGTCACATTGAATATAATATTTTTTTAAAATTAATATTGCATTTGACGAAACTTTTTCTTCTGTTGAATTTACCTCTGTTACATTTTGTTCTTCTTTATATTCTTCAGTGCACTCATCTTCTATTACTTCTGATATTTTGGGAGCATCTATTTTTTCATCTTTAGTTTGAAGCAATTTTCCAACTCCATATCCTATAATCACTGCAGATGCTACAGTTATAAGTATACATATTAAAACAACTCTTTTTCCTCTTCTTGTCATTTAATCACAACCCTTCATTTTCTATTATTATTTACCTGAGTTGTAATTTTTATACAATTTGTTATTGTTATTTCACCACATTCATCTGTCCTGTATATTTGGGAATTTAGACTTTCATATCTTTCTAAAACCTCTTTATTAGGATGTCCAAATTTATTATTTTCTCCTACTCCTATTAAGACGATTGTTGGTGAAACAGCTCTTATAAATCTCATACTAGAGGATGTTTTAGAACCGATGATGTGGTGCTTTTATAATATCTGATTTTAATTCATTTGCACTATATAATCTTAATAGTTCTGCTTCTGCCTTTTCTTCTATGTCTCCAGTAAACAACACTGAAAAATTTTTATAACACATTTTTAAAACTAATGAATTATTATTTAAAATGTTATCAGTAATCAGTTTTTCAGTTGGAAATAGTACATTAAAGCAAAGATTTTTCTCTATATTTATTTTATCACCACATTTTACAGTTATAATCTTAATTGATTTTTCATTAGCAATATTAACTAATTTCTTGTAATTCTCATTGATTTCTCCTTGCTTTCCAACAATAATCTTTTCTACCTTAATTTCCTGTAAAACTGTTAGTATTCCTGAAATATGGTCTAAATCTGAATGGCTAACTATAACATAATCTAACCTTTTTATTTTTCGTGCTAGCAAATATGGAACTAAAACATTTTTTCCAATATCATATGTACTACTTCCTCCTCCATCAATCAAAATTGTTTTTTTCATAGTTGTTACTATCAATGTACTATCTCCTTGTCCAACATCAATAAAATGAATAGATAATTCATTGTTTTTCACAATCCCAAAACATATACTAACTATTGTTATAACAACAATTGTCTTAAAAAAATATGGTCTAATTTTATATTTTACTAAATAAATACTGTTTTTTATTCTTTCTTGAGTTATAGTTAAATTTTTCGAATTAAAAATTGAATATAAATATTTTATGATAAAAGCTATCACATAATACAATAAAATTTCATACCAATTTGGTGTGACTACTCTAAAATTCCATAGATTTATTTTTGAAATCAAAACAATTGCATACACTGGTACTTCAACTATTTTTGCTATTGCAATTCCTGCATTAACTGAAAACATTGTTATAATAATTTGAATAAAACCAATAATTACAACACTCCCAATAACATAACTTAACAATAAATTAGTCACCAAAAATCCCAAACTAAGTTTATTAAAGAACATTATCATTATTGGAGAAATAACAATTTGAGCTGATATAGAAACAGAAATAATACTAATTAAATTTTCACATTTTCTTTGCAATTTTAAAAATACATATTTCCATTTTCTATTCCTTATTTTTATGTTTTTTATAAATTTTTCTACATGTGTCTTAAAATATATAATTCCAATAGTTCCACCATATGTTAATAAAAAACTAATAGATTTTATGCTATATGGATTATCAATCAAAGTAATGAGCATTGCAATAGAAATATTATTTAATGTATCACTTTTTCTGTAAAACACAAATGCCATACATGTCAAAATGCCCATAACACATGCTCTTACAACAGATATGCTAAAACCTGTAATACACATATATGCCATTAATAATATACTTGCAAAAATCTTACTTTTACGCTTTCCTAAAATTTTGGAGCTACTACTCGTAGCTAAAAATATTATATATGATATATGCATTCCTGACACTGCAAGCACATGTGAAATATTGCTATTAGAAAAATCATTTTTTGTCTCATCATCTATATCTTCTGTATATCCAAGCATTATTCCTTTTATGATAGATGCCATTCTATTACTATATGTTTGTTCAATATTATTTTTTATTTTCAAAAATATTTTATTTGATATTTGTAATATCGAACTAGCAGAAGAAATGCCTATTTTATTTACTTTCTCTGCCTTTATTGTGCCATATATCTTTTGAGTTTTTAAATATTCTTTATAATCAAATCCTTTATAATTTCTTCTAATTTGAGGTTCTATAAATTCACCTTTTATTTCTACTTTGTCCCCAAAATTTAGTTCTTCACTTGTATTTAAGTACATTTGGATATTTTTAAATTTTCCTTCACATACTTTAATTTTATATCTATTATAATACTCTTTATGCACACAATTTCCAATTATAATAGCTTGTACTTCTAATTTTTCTCCACCATAAAAGGTATTATATTTGTTATCTTGATATTTGATTATACAATTTGATATAAATGATGAAATAATAATTACTATAATAATATCTACTTTAAAAATTAACTTGAAATATTTAAAATATCTTTTGATTGAAAAAATTTTTAATTTTTTCTTTTTATAAGATTTATTGATTATAATATAGGAAATCAACAGCATTGCATAAAAAAAGACTATACTCATTTTAAAGTATAGCCCCCATATTATACCTATAATATAACCAATTAATATAATAAAAATTGGTCTATTCAATTAAATTACTCTCCTTGCTCCCACATATCTTTTTTGATAATAACTTGATGATAATGATGTAATAATTACACCTTCTCTTGAATTGGCAGCATGTATAAAGTCATTTCCCCCAACATATATTCCTACATGCCCTATCGATGTATTTGACGAACCATTAAATATCAATATATCTCCTGGCTGTAAATTATTCTTTGAAACTGCAACACCATTTTTTATTTGACCTTTTGATGATCTATTTAAACTTATTCCAAAATGTTTATATACATATGTTGTAAATCCTGAACAGTCAAATCCTATTGATGGTGATGAACCTCCAGCAACATATTTATATCCTAAATATTGCTTTGCATATTCTACAACTTCCGCTCCTGATATTCCTGTTGAAGAACTTACTGTTTCTGTATTAGTTTCTTCTACTTCTTCAGTCTTTTCTTGTTCTTCAGCATTTCTTATTGTACTTCCGCTTCTTGATGTAGTTTCTGTAACTTTAGTATCTGAAATATATTTTGCAGATACATATCCTACTTCACCTTTTAATTTTATTTGATACCATCCATCTGTTTCGCCAATAATGTCTACTTTATCATTTTTAGATAAACCATTTATAGCTTCTGTTGATGTTGATGGTCCTTTTCTTACTGTTAATCCTTCTACTTTTACATATCCTGTTTTATTTAATTCTTTAACTGATGTTGTGTTATTAGAATTGTTTGTACTATTCTCTGAAGTTGTATCATTTGTAGTACTTGCACTAGTTTCTGTTGTATCATTACTATTTGATGTTTCTTGATTTGACACGGGTTGCTCTTCAACAGTATTTTCTGTTGCATCTTCTTCCATTTTTACAATTTTTTTCAAGACATTAGTTCTTATCCATCCACAACTTTTATCACATTCTATTTTACACCAATCATTTAGAATTGTAACAGTTTTTACTTTTCCACTTAATTTGCATTTTGTATTTGAACTCATTATTGGTAAAATTTTTACTTCTGCTTCTTGTTGTAAATCATATTCTTTATTTTCTTTGATATCATCACTAACATCTATATCAGTTAAAGGCTCTTCTTTTTCTGGTTCTGTATTTGTTGTAACTTCTGGTGTAGTTTCTGTGGTTTTATTGTCTGTTGTATTTGCAGTATCTTCAACTTTTGTTGAAGTTGTTTTCTCTGCATCAACTAATTTTGCACTTACATATCCTGTAATCTTTTGCCCATCTACATTTGCTTTTACTTTATACCAGTTGTCTTCCTCTTCTAGTATCTCTACTTCATCATTCTCATTTAATTGTTCTAATATTGTTGAAGTTGTATTTGGCTCTTCTCTTAATCTTGCTGTTTCTGTGTTTATTTTTCCTGTTGTTGCTTCTGCTTTTCCACTTAATATAAGCAAGAATATTGTCATTAGTACGATTATTGTTAAATTCTTATATCTTTTCATTTTCAACCTCATTTTATTTTATTCTTGTGCCTACTAAGTATATACTTAAAATAAAAAAATGTCAAATATTTAATTAAAATTTTTGTACCTTATTATATAATTCTTCATATTTTTTCTTTGTATAATCTCCAACTTCATTCAAACTTTTTATATCTTTTTCAGCAGTTTTTAATATTCTTTTTAAATAATCTTTATTATAACTAGATAATTCTTTTATATTTTCTTCAATATAATCATATCTCTGTATAATTAATTCAATATAATCTGTAATTGTACTTTCTGTAACATTATTTACAATACTATCTTGTCTGTTTATATAATAATATTCTGACTTTCCTGTTACAACAACTTTATTACATTTTTCTAACAAATAAAATGTTGTTCCAATATCCTCATATTTTTTTCCTATAGGATATTTTATTTCATCAAATAATTCTTTTTTGTACAATTTATTCCATGCATAACTTTGAATATTTTTATCTAATAAAATCTCTTTCAATATTTCAATTCTATTATATTCATTTATTCCATTGTCTGCATTTTTTATGGAAATCTTCCCTTGTGATACAGTATAAAAATTACAAATGCTTACATCTGCATTATATTGTTTTAATAAATTGTAAAGCACTTCATACATATCTGCTTCTATGTAATCATCACTATCTACAAATCCAATATATTCACCTTTAGCTATTTCAAGCCCTTTATTTCTTGCGTCTGATAAGCCTCCATTACTTTTATGAATAACTTCAATTCTGTGATCTTTTTTGGCATATTCATCACAAATTTTCCCACAATTATCTGGTGAACCATCGTCTACTAATATTATTTGTAAATTTTCATATGTTTGATTTATAACACTTTGTATGCATTTTTCTAAATATTTTTCTACTTTATATACTGGTATTATTAGTGATATCAATGCTTTTTCTTGACTCATTTCTACTCTCCATTTAAATAATCTATATTTGCTAATTGAATTATTTTAAATTTATCATTTTCATATTCTAATTCATTTATTGCAACATTATATTGACAAAATTTTTCTCTTTCTTGACTAAATGGTATTCCAGAAATCTTTCTCAAAAATGCTTCTATTGCAACTCCATGTGAACTGATTAATATTGTTTTTCCAATATTGGCTTGTACAATGTTTCGAATACATTTATCCATTCTATCTGCTACATATTCCATTGTTTCTTGACCTTCTATTCTTGATATTTCATTTATTTCATTTTGTCTTTGCTTTATTTCTGGTTGAATTCTATTTACATCTTCCCATTTCCAACCATCATATTTTCCAAAATACATTTCACACAAATCTTCTTTAGTTTCTATTTCTAAATTATTTAATTTTGCTAAATTTTCTACTGTTTTTATAGCTCTTCCTGAAGTACTTGAATATATTTTATCAAATTTAATATTTGATAATTCAGTTGTCAATTTTTGAATTAATTTTTCTCCTCTTGGAGTTACCTCATAATCTTGTCTTCCGGTTAACCTTTTTTCTATATTTCCAACAGTTTCTGTGTGTCTAACAATAAAGATTCTAGTTTTTTTCACATAACCAGCCCTTTTCTATAATATTTCAATTAATCATTTTCAAAAAAGTCTTCGTATTTATATTCCCTTTTTGGCAATACTTTTGTATTTTCATGTTCAGCAAGAGCCTCTAATACAACTCTTATTCTTAACGGTATACTATCATTTTCATTCTTCAAGAAACTTAAAAAGTATTTTCTATCTTCTTTTGGTGTTATTTCATATAATTCTGTAACTTCTGCCAACATTCTGTACCAATCTGAACATTTTTTGATTGTTGGCTTTGTCATTACACTTCCTTCACGATTTCTATGATATTTAAATATTGGGAAATCTCCAAATGTTGTTACTTTAGCTAAAATATTACTTTTTATTGAAAATAATTCATCCTCATAATACATTCCTTCAATAAATCTTAAATTATTTTCTCTCAAAAATTTCACATTCCATACTTTGCTTGATACTGAAAAACTTTCATCACAAAGTAATCTAGCCTTTCTTGTCGAATTTTCTTTATTAGAAATTCTATAATAATTTTCTGATTTTCCTACATTTTCATACCCTAAATATACAATGTCATATGTATTATCTTTTATTAGCTCATCAACTTCTTTTAAAGTATCTTTGCTATATAATTCATCATCTCCATCTAAAAACAATAAATATTCACCTTGAGCATTATCAATAGCTATATTTCTTGATGCTGCAGCTGTTCCAGAATTCTTAATTGTTTTTAATATTATTCCCTTTCCACTTAATGCTTCCTCAATTATTTGAACTGTATTATCTTTAGAGCAATCATCTATTACTAATAATTCATAGTTTGTAAATGTTTGGTTTAAAACACTATCAATTGCTCTCTTTACATATGTTTCAATATTATAAGCACTAATAGCTACTGTAAATCTTATTTTTTTCATTTAATATCCATTCCTTTCTTATAAGTCATTGCATATCACATATTAGCCTCGTATTGTTGATTATATCACCTTTACCATATATTGTCAATTTTAAAAAAGATACACAATGCCTACATCTATTAGACAATCTGTGTATCTAATTTGTTACATATTTTTTTCAATTAGTGGTAATATTTGTTTCTTTCTTGAAACAACTCCTGGCATAACAGCTATGTCATCATCTATTTCATAAGATTTTGATATTAGTTCTGTTCTATCCCCTAAAACAATTGCTTCTGAATTACTATTTACTATATCTGTTATTACAAATGCAAATAAGCTTAATCCTTTAGCTAAAATTTCTTTGTTCATTTCTTCTTCTATTTTTGCTTTTCTTTTTAAAACATCTGGAATGCTTACTGTGTTTACTTGTGCTATTACATATTTAATTTCTTCTTTTTCTATGCATTTTGCATCTAATCTTATTAATTCGTCTTCTGTATATTTATCTAAGTCTGTTCCTGCTTTTAACATGTCTAATCCATATTTACTAATATCTACATTAGCTATTTTAGCTAATTCTTCAACAGCTTTTTTGTCTTTATCTGTTGTTGTTGGAGATTTTAATAATAATGTATCTGATATTATTGCACTTAACATTAAACCTGCTATTTTAGGTTCTATTTCAATATTATTTGCTTTAAATAATTCTAATAAGATTGTTGCTGTGCATCCTACTGGTTGTGCATAATAGAATAATGGTTCTGATGTTTGAAAATTATTAATTCTGTGATGATCTACAACTGCTATAATTTTTGCATTTTCAATTCCATCTACTGATTGTGAAAATTCATTATGGTCTACTAATATTACATTTTGACCTTCTTCTACTTTTTCTATAAATTTTGGAGCTTCTACCTCAAAATATTTTAAAGCATATTTTGTTTCTTCGTTTAATTCTCCTAATCTACAAGGAATTACTTCTTCTCCTCTTAATTTTGTTTGTAAATTTGCCATTGCTAATGTTGAACAAATTGAATCTGTGTCAGGACTTTTATGTCCAAATACTAATACTTTTTCCATTCTACTTACTCCTTTTCAAAATCTCTTCTAATTCTTCTTTATTAAATTCATATCTTTTATCACAAAATTGACATTGGATTTCTGCTTTTCCATCTTCTTCTATTAATTGATTTAACTCTTTTTTGCCTAATGTTGCTAATCCATCTGCAAATTTTTCTTTATTACAATCACATCTATAAGCTGGCTCAATTGATGCATCAATTACTTTTACATCTTTATCACCTGTTATTTTTTGTGCAATTTCTTTTAATGTTAGATTGTTGTCTAACATCTTTGACATTGCACCAGCTTGAAATATTGATTGCTCAACTTTTGCTATTTGTTCTTCTGTCGCATCAGGCATTGGTGATATTATATAACCTCCACTTGAGCGAACACCATCTTTATCAACTAATACTCCAAGAGCTACTGCTGTTTGTTTTTGCTCAGATATTTGAAAATAATTTGCAAAATCTTCCGCAATCTCTCCTGATGTTAATGGACTTATTCCTATATATGGCTCTTTTAATCCAATATCTTTTATAACATTTATAAATCCTTGATTTCCAACAGCTCCACCCACATCTAGTTTTCCAAATTCATTTAATGGTAAATCTGCATGTGGGTTTGTTATACATGCTTTTACATTTGGAGTATTATCTGAAACTGCAACTATTTTTCCTATTGGTCCATTTCCCTTAATTTGAATTGTAAGTTTATCAGTTTCATTTTTCATTTCAGCACCAATTAATGCTGTTATTGTCAATACTCTTCCCATTGCTGCTGTTGCTAATGGACTTAAATCATGTAATTTTCTTGCTTCTTCTACCAAGTTTGTTGTAGAAGCACAAGCTACTGCTATTCTTCCATCATATGCTAAAAATTTTATAATTTGGTCTTTCATAATCGTATCCCTTTCTTATTTTTCAACCGTCTCCCCTAATTCTGATGTACAATGAGGGCATCTTGTTGCATGATATTTTATTTCTGTTAAGCAATAAGGACATACTTTTGTTTCTGGTTCTTTATGTTCTTCTGCTTCTTTCTTTTCTTCAAGATGTTTCTTTAGTTTTCCTTTTTTGTCGAATTTAATTGCTGCTTCTTCTCCAAATTCTTTTATTCTATTTAATTTATTAATATATTTTAATGCTATAAAAATTGAGAATGCTATAATCAAAAAGTCTACTATTGATGTAATAAAACTTCCATATTTTATAGAAGCATTTCCTACTTTTAATACCATATCTGAAAAATCAACTTTTCCTATTAATATAGATATTGCTGGCATTATAATATCATTTACTAATGAATTAACTATTTTTTGGAATGCACCTCCTATTACTACACCAACTGCCATATCCATTATATTTCCCTTTAGTGCAAATTCTTTAAATTCTTTTAGCATATTATTCACTCCCTTTATTACTACTATCTGTTAATTTTGGTCTACTATCTTTTTCTTTTTCAAAATTTCTATATCCAATTGCCACTGTTGCAATTATCATTAACAAAAATGATAATGCTTTCCAGATTCCGCTATCAAATAATATAATTGCAAACATTCCAAGAGATGCGCTTAATCCATATAAGATTAATACTGCTTGTTTTGGTGTAAATCCTTTTGCAACTAATTTATGATGTAAATGTCCTTTATCCGGCATAAATACAGCCTTTATTGACTTACCTTTTATTATTCTTCTTACGATTGCAAATAAAACATCAAATATAGGCAATCCTAAAACAATTACAGGCAACACAATTACTGCAGCAGTATATGTTTTAGCTACTCCAAGGATTGAAACCACTGCTAACATAAAGCCCAAGAAGTTAGAACCTGTATCCCCTATAAATGTTTTTGCTGGTGAAAAATTAAATGGTAAAAATCCAACTAGTGCTCCACTTAATGCAGTTACAATTACTGTTGCAATCATTGGCGAACCATTCATTAAAAATATTATTAATAATGATATACATGATATTAACGAAATTCCTGATGAAAGTCCATCTAATCCATCAATCAAATTTATCGCATTTGTTACTCCAACAATCCACACAACTGTAACAATTATTGATACAACATCATTTAAACCAATCATATATAGAAATGGTATATCTAGATGTTCAATTCTAGTTCCAAATGCCACAACAATCACAGCTGCTAATGTTTGTCCAGCCAATTGTTGCCACCATTTTAAAGTCTTTATATCATCAGTTACTCCTGTAATCGCTATAACTACAATTCCTAATAATATTCCTAATATTTTTTTGCCATATTCTTGCTCTGTAAATAAATCTAGTGTCCCCTCTATACTCATTACAATAATTAAATATATTATTGATACTAAAAAGCCAAGTATTACTGCTGGGCCACCAAATTTAGGCATTTTTTTAGTATGCATTCTTCTTTTGTCTTTTGGTATATCTACTGCACCTATTTTATCTGCTATTTTTATGGTATATGGTGTTGCCATAAATGAAACGATAAATGCTAGTAGAAAAGCTATTGCTATATTTCCCCACATTTAGATGCAACCTCCATTATTTCATATTTTCATTTTCTATTTCTTCTATTAATTTTACTCTTTCTTGATGTCTTCCACCTTCAAATTCTGTCGCAATCCACATTCTTACCATTCTAATAGCTTTATCTGTCTCTATATAATCAGCACCTAAAGCTAATATATTTGAATCATTATGTGCTCTTGATAAGCGTGCTTCTTCTTCATCATTGCACTTTGCACATCTTATTCCTTTAAATTTGTTAGCTACAATACTCATTCCTATTCCAGAACGGCATATTGCAATTCCTTTATCACATTCTTTGCTTTGTACTTCCAATGCTATTGCTTTAGCTATTTCTGGATAATCCACACTTTCTTCGCTGAATGTTCCACAGTCTATATATTCAATTTCTTTTTCTTCTAAATATCTTTTTATTTCTTCTTTTAATTTGTATCCTCCATGGTCACTACCTATTGCTATCATATATATCACGCTTCCTTTCGGTTACTATTTTACTATATAACTTCTAAAATAGCAAGTATTTTGCGGAATATCATCTTTACAAATTAGAAATTTTCGGTTAAAATAATAGTTGGAGGAAATATTATGAAAACTTTTACATACACTTCTCACAACAGTGAAGAAACAATGGATTTTGCATCTGAATTAGCAAATAAATTAAATATCGGTGATGTCGTTGTTTTGTCCGGAGAATTAGGTGCAGGAAAAACAAAATTCACTGAAGGATTTTTAAAACACTTTGGTCTTGAAAATGAAATATCAAGCCCAACATTTACAATTGTTAATGAATATAAAAATAAAGATATAAATATTTATCATTTTGATGTCTATCGTTTAGAAGATGTGGATGAATTTTATGCAATTGGTGGTGAAGAATATTTTAGTTCTGGAATTAGTATTATTGAATGGGGCGAACTAATTGAACCTGCATTGCCAAATGATTATATAAAAATTACATTTGAAAAAGATTTGTCTGATGAAAATATTAGATATTTACATATCAAAACCTTTGGAAATAAATACAATGACTTATTTTAATGTGAAAAAGGGGTCGGTCCTAAAATTAGCAAATGTTAATTTTAGGACCGACCCCTTTTTCACACTTTTTCACCTTTTCATATTTCTATCTCATAAATGTCATTGCAATAACGATTACACCAAGAACTACTCTATAAATAGCAAACACTTTGAAGCTTCCTTTTTTTAGATATTCTAGCAAGAATTTTATTACAAAAATTCCAACCAAGAAGCTAAACAAAACTCCCATAAAGAATGCTAATGTAAATTCAAAATCTGTAATACTTACTAATATTGCAGCCAATACAATTGGTGTAGAAAGCAAGAATGAATATTTTGCAGCACTTTCTCTGTCAACACCTAAAGCTCTTGCAACAGTCATTGTAATTCCTGATCTTGATGTTCCAGGAAATGCTGCTGCTATAGCTTGAGATAATCCTATTAAGAATGATTGTTTAAATGTCATATTTTCGTAACTTACATTAGATGGTGCTTTTTTATCAACAACATAAAGTACTATTCCTAATACTATAAGTGCAATTGCAATCATTATTGTTTCAATTCCAAATTTGTCACAAATATATCCTGAAAATTTATCTAATAATAAACTAACTATTCCTGTTGGAATCGTTACAGCTACTATGTACCAGAAGATTTTACCTTCTGTTGATTTCTTTTTATTTACAACTTGCTCATATCCTCCTTTAATTAATCCTAACCAATCTTTAAAAAAGAATAATGTTATTGCAAGTAAAGTTCCTAAATGTAATGCTACATCGAAACTTTCTGGGATACTCCAATTAAATATCCATGGTATTAATTTTAAATGTGCTGAACTTGATATTGGTAATAGTTCTGTTAATCCTTGAACTATTCCTAAAATTATTGCTTGATATACTTCCATATTTTTTCCTCCTACGTAAAATGCGAATTTAGGGTCGGTCCTTTTTTTCACATTTTATAAATTTCTTTTATTATATTATATATTGTATCTTTGATAAACTCTGCTGATGTGATTGGTGCAACTTTTCCAGGTAATGATAATGCCCAAACAAATTTTAAATTTTGGTCTTTTACCGTCTTTTTGTCAATCCCACCAGGATTTGATGCCAAATCAATTAATAAACAATCTTTTTTTACAAATTTTAATCGTTCTTCTGTCAGAATTACATGTGGCACTGTGTTTATAATAACATCAAAATTTTTCAGATTTTCTCCTATAGCATTTATATTTGTAGCCTTATGCCCATATGCTTGAATCCATGCTAGGTCTTCATCTTTTCTAGCAGCACATGTAACTTTAGCAGATAATCCAGAAAGTTTCCTTGCAAGCACTTTTCCTATTCTTCCAAATCCTAATATTAGTACTTCACTTCCGTGTAAAATTTTATTTGTGTTTTCTATTGCTATTTGAATAGTTCCTTCTGCTGTTGCAATTGTATTTAGTACTGCCAATTCTTCTCTTTTCATAATATCAATTATTTCTATATATTCATCATTTGCCATTCCATATACGTCTGGAATTATTCCTCCAGCTATTAAAACCTTTGCATTGATTACATGCATTAATTCTCTAATTGTAACTTCTTTGTCACTAAATGGCATGTTTATCGTATTTCCATTACTCGAAAATGGAATTGGTCCTATTACTATTTCTACTTCTTGAATTGCTTTTTTTATTGAATCACATTGTTTTATATTTTCAATTTGCTTTAAATTATCTGCTTTTTCTAATCCAAATACATAAACTTCGTTATTTTCTTTTGCTAGCATTTCTGCTAATTTTACAATCCTTAAATCTCCACCAATAATCGCAAATTTCATATATACCTCCATATATATAGTATATTTATTTTACGATTTTTTATGAATTATTCTTCTCTTTCTTTTTGATTTCGATCTTCTTGCCTGGTTTCATAACTGGTTCTTGGAATTTTTTTGATTTGAATATCATTGTAACCAATTTTTTTAGTTATTTCTACCATTTCTTCTAAATGTTCTTTTGCTTTTATTTCTTTCGCAGTCAATTTATGAGGCCTTTCTTCCTCTCCTTCAATTTCTAAATTGAATGGAATTGACAATCTTGCTATTATAATTGCAAATGTTACATCATTTTGAATTTTTTCAACAATTCTTTTTGGATTTTCTTGAATTGCTACATTAGCATATCGTATTGCTTGATCTTTTTCATTTCTGATAATGCAAATTTTAGATAATTCTAAATATGCATCTGCACAAAGTTCTTCATCCTCTGTTGCTTGCAAAAAATATTTTTCTGCTTCATCTAATTCTTTGTACATCATTGCTATTTCTGCCAAACTATATTTTGTATTATATACTAAAGAATTCAATTCCGCTGCTTTTTCATAACATATTTTTGCATTTGGAAAATCATTTAGCATTGTATATGCAATTCCTAAATTATAATTCAAATCATAACTTGTAGGACTGTATTTTAATGCTTCTGTATAAATATTTACCGCTTCTTTATAATCTTCCTTTTCTATTAATAAATCTCCTAAAGCTACTGTTGCATCTGTGTAATCTGGTTTTTTCTCTAATACATCTGCAAGTATTTTTATAGCTTCATCTTTTTTATCTAAATCTATTAATAATTCTGAAACATTATAATAAGATTCAAAATCTTTTGGATTAATATCTATTACTTGTAAATATTCATCAACTGCTTTTCTCTGTCCGCCTTCTTTTACATATATTCCTGCTAAAAGCTTATGTGCAGTATAGTTTTCTGCATTTCTATCAAGAATTTGTATCAATTTCTTTTTGGCAACTCTTGTGTTTCCAAATACTAAATATATTTTTGCAATAACTATATCTATAGTATCTGATATATTTGTATCTACTTTTTCTAATATTATTATAAATATTGGAACTAATATTGATAATGTATATATAATCAATCTAGTAAATGTTCCAATACCTTTTTTTGAAAAATAAAGCTGGATAAAATCTATTGCAATTCCGCAATGCTTCTATTGCTAATATCGTTACATATTTTGTATCATTTGTTTTTATTAATTGATAAAATATATATGCAAATAATACAACAGAAACTGTTATAAATATTAGTTGTTCTATTATCATTGTTTTACTTCCTTTTTTTAGTGTCCTATATTATGTTCATGTGACACCATTTGATAGTCCTCTATAATCCTTTGAATAATACTTTGAGGTTGCTCTTTTCCATTACTTTTAGTCATTTCATTATTATATCTTTCTACTAAATTTGGTAATGATTCTCCTGTCTCTTCCATCAACTCTCCCCAAGTTTTATCTGTATTTGGAATATAGTCTGCTTCTGTTATTTGAGAGTCTACTTCTTGTCCTGATTCTTTCTGTTGTTCTTCCACATTTTCTACTTGATGTGCTAATTCATGAATATATTCTTTGCCTTGAGTATTTAAGTCTCTTCTTATTTCTGCATTTTCTTCTCCTTCTAAGCCCTGACCTTCTTCTCTTACTCCTCTTGCAACTCTTTCTTGACATGGTAACACATCTACTGTTTCAATTTCGATTTCTCCATATGCGCCAAGATTTACAGCTATTTCTTTGTCATCTCTATTAGTTTTCATTAATGCATATGGTACTTTTCTTTCAATACTTTCTCCTTGTTCATCAATACTTATTATTGACTTCCAAGTGGTTCTTGCTGGTTCAACATTTTTATTTAATTGCCAGCTTTCATTTACTTTTTCAAGCATTACAAATCTATGTAATTTATTTGAATATGCTTGAGCATGCTCATCTGAATCTCCAAATACTTCTGGCATTCTTTCTGCAACATGTGAATCTTTAATTTTTCTAACTCTTGTTAATCCTAAGTCTTGACCCTGTTCTTTTAAATCTTCTTCTATTTCTTGTGTTTCATCATTTGGTTCTTCTTGTTTTTGTTCCTCTTTTGACTGTTCAATTTCAGACTTTTGTATTGATTTTTCAGATATTCCTTTTAATCTGCCTTTTTCAATATCATTTTCTTCAAAAAGCTTTTCCATATCTATTTTAGAATTTTTTAAGTATTCATCTAATCCCCCACTAGAAAAAACTTTTCCTTCTTCATCAACTACTATATTTTCTTCTATACTTTTTTCACCATTTTTATTTTCTTTTATCCAACGAAAATGATAACTAACTTTTCCGTTAGGATCTTGTTCTTCTGTAATAAATACATCTTTCAATGTTATTGGACCTTTATCAGTATTTATAACCATTTCTGAATAGTATTTTGTTTTAATTAATTCTCTTTGATATCTTTCTTGAATATATCCTTCTACACTACTCTCCACTTTGTTTAATTTTTCTAATATGTCCTTTTCTTCTGGTCCAAATGTATATTGTTCTGTTTTTTCTTCCATTTTGAACCTCCTTATATTAATTTTCCGATTAAATCATAATCTTTAACATCTGTAATTTCTACATTAACAAATTTATTTACCATTTTTGTTAATCCCGCATTTTTTATATATATAATTCCATCTTCTTCTGGAACATCTTGTTTTGTTCTACCTATTAAATATTTTCCATCAAATGAAATATCTTCAATTAATGCTTCATAAACTTTTCCTATCTTTTTTTCAAGATTTTCTTTTGATATTTTTTGTTGCACTTCCATTATTTTGTTATATCTTGCTTTTTTTGTATTTCCATGTATTTGATCTGGTAATCTTGCTGCTGGTGTCCCTTCTTCTTTTGAATACATAAATGTTCCTAACTTATCAAATTTAGCTTTTTTTACGAATTCTCTTAATTCTTCAAAATCTTTTTCTGTTTCTCCAGGGAATCCTACAATTAAGCTTGTACGTAAAGTCACATCTGGAATTTCTTTTCTCAATTTTTCTATTAAGTTCTCTATTTGCTTTTTATTTGTTTTTCTATTCATCTTTTTTAATATTGAATCAGATATATGTTGAATTGGAATATCAAAATATTTACAAATTTTATCATTATTTTTTACTGTTTCTATTAATTTATCTGTTATTCCTTCTGGATAAGAATATAAAAATCTTATCCAATGAATTTCTGGTATTTCTGATAATGCTTGTAATAATTCTGCTAGTTTAGGTTCACCATAAATGTCAACACCATATTTAGTAGTATCTTGAGCAATTACAATCAACTCTTTTATTCCTTTACTTGCTAACATTTTGGCTTCTTCTATAATTTCTTCCATTTTTCTGCTAACAAATGGACCTCTAATATATGGAATTGCACAATATGTACATCTATTACTACATCCTTCTCCAATTTTTAAATATGCATAATTTTCCCCAGTGGTTACAACTCTTTCATAAAACTCATTATATGTTGGCATTGGCAATGGCTTTATTTCAGTTATTCTATTGCTTGTATGTGTTGTACTTTCTTCTTTAACATTGTCCTTTATTAATTTTTCTATCTTTTCCCACATCTTGTTGTATTCATCAATCTTTATGAATAAATCAACTTCAGGAAGGGCTTTAACTAATTCATCATAATATCTTTGAACCAAACACCCCATAGCAATTAAATATTTACAATTTTTCTTTTTGTATTCAGCCATTTCCAATATTGTATTAATAGCCTCTTCTTTAGCAGACTCTATAAAGCCACAAGTGTTTATTACTATAATATCTGCTTTTTCTGGGTTATTTACTATTTCATATTGATTATTTTTAAAATGTCCAATTGCAACTTCTGTATCAATTAAATTTTTACTACATCCTAATGATATAAATCCTACTTTCACTACTATTCTCCTAACTATTATGACTACAGATATGCTTTCTTGTTAATTCCATCAAGTTTAAATTTGTAAATCCTTCAACCTGTGTTTTTGCTCTATCTTGTTTTAAACATTCTTTTAAAAGATTTTCTATTTTCTCTTTGTTTTCAGGCTTTAACATATCTATATAATCTATTATTATTATTCCACCAATATCTCTTAATCTTAATTGCTTAGCTATTTCTATTGTTGCTTCATAATTTACTTTATATATTGTTTCTTCTAAAGTACTCTTTCCTGTGAATTTTCCTGAATTTACATCTATTGCGATTAATGCTTCTGTTGGATCTATTGTTATAAATCCACCACAATTCAACCAGATTTTTCTTTGCTTAGACTTTTCAATTTGTTTTCTTAATTCATATTTTTCTAGTAATCCATCTTTTAATTCAATTTTAATGTTTTCGTCCATATCTACTAACATTTCTTTAATTTCATTGTATTCATCTTGATCATTAACTTCTATTTTTTCTATTCTGTCTTCTGGTAAATCTAATATTATTTTTTCTATAATACTTGGACTTCTAAATAACACTTCTGGACTGTTTTTTCCATTATTAAATTTTGTTTTTATTTTTTCCCACTTTTTCATTAATTGTTCAAAATCTTTTTTTATCTCTTCTTTTGATTTATGCTCGGCAGCAGTTCTCAAAATTGCCCCAGTGTTTTCTGGTAATTCAGCCTTTATTATATCTAGTAGTCTTTGTTTTTCTTTCTCATCTACTATTTTTTGAGAAATTGTTACAATATTAGTATTAGGCATTAAAACAAGATATTTTCCTGTTAATTTTATATGTGTTGATGTTCTTGCACCTTTTTTGTCATTACTATCTTTTTGAATTTGTATCAATATTTTTTGATTTGGTTTTATTACATCTTTAATTTTTACATTTGGTCTTTTTTCTATTTTTTCATCAACTTGAGGAATAACATCTTTTACATGTATAAAACTATTTTTTTCTGTTCCTATATCTACAAATGCAGCCTGCATTCCAGGTATAATATCCTTTACAATTCCTAAATATATATTTCCTTCATTTCTTGCTTTTTTACTTTCTTCATTTTCTTCATATATTTCTACTAATTTGCCATTTTCTACAACAGCTATTACTTTTGAATTTTCATCTTTGTTTACTATTAACTCTATCATGTCTCTACCTTCCTAATTAAATTTGTTCATTGCAATATCTACTCCATTTTTCAATATTTCGATTACTGCATCTTTTGCTTTTTCTATTCCTTTGTCAAGTAAAGGTATTTCATCTTCTGGTATAGCACCAATCACGTGATTTATTTCATCTCCACTATGTGCTGGCCTACCTATTCCAATTCTTATTCTAGGAAATTCTTCTGTTCCTATCATTTGGATAATGGATTTCATTCCATTATGCCCTCCACTACTGCCTTTTTTTCTTATTTTTATTTTGCCTGGTTCTATATCCATATCATCATATATTACTAATATATTTTCTTTTTCTATTTTATAAAAATCCACAAATGGCTTTACACATTCTCCACTTAAGTTCATATATGTCTGTGGTTTTACAAGTATCACCTTTTGCCCTTCTATCGTTCCGACTTCACTAAGTCCTTGAAATTTTGTTTTGTTAACATTTATATGATATTGCTCTGCAATTTTATTTATAGTATTAAATCCCATATTATGTCTTGTTTTTCCATATTCTGCTTCTGGATTTCCTAATCCTACAATTAAATACATTTTTTGCCCTCTTTTCCATTTTTTCTCTATTATATTTTACATTGTTTTGGCGTACTTTTCAAGTGTTTTAGGAAATTTTATACTATATATGCAATTCTATTACTAGGAAAATATTTTTTCATCTCTTCTCTCAAATATTTCTCCACTTCTATTCTTACGCCTTCCTTATATCCATATTTTCCATTACCTCTTCCTGTCATTAAATCTTTATTATACAAATTAATAGCATTTGGAAAAGCTTCTTCATTTATTCTAGTGTGAACATAGCTATATGTCATTAAAATAATTTCAAAAAAAGCATTTTTTTTTACATTTTCTGATAGCTCCTCATTTAACCTTTTAATCAAATCTGAATATAATTTTTGCCATCCATCTACTAGTATGACAGGTGCTATTAATATTCCAACTTTATATCCTGCCTCTGCTAATTTATTGATTGCTTCAATTCTTCCTTTTAATCTTGAAGTTCCAAATTCTACTTTATTTATAATTTCTTCCGGATTTACACTCATTCTGATAATTATCTTCCCATTATGTTGCAAAGGTAAAATTCCATCAACCATATCAAATTTTGTTGGTAATGTTAAAAATCCTTTTTCAGTTTTTGCAAAATTTTCTATTGTCCACTCTAAATTTCCTGTAATTGTATTTTCTAATATCAAATCACTATTACTTCCAATTTCAAATGTTAATTGTTTCTCACTTGCACTTGCAACTTTAATTATTTTTTCTAACATCTGCTCTCTATTTACAAATAGCCTTAAATAAGCACATTTATTGTAATTACAAACTAAATAACAATACATACACATTGCAGTACATCCAGAGGATGTATATGGGACTAAATAATCTGATGTTTTGTGATTCTCTACAAATTTGTGCGTTTTTCTAACTCCTATAATCAAATTTCTTTTCATATTTGGAAATTCTGAATTTTGTTTTTTCCTCATTTCTTCTATATTATTATGATTTTCTATTTCAGATTTTGGTACATCTTTGTACTGTTCCATTAATTGTCTTCCTAATGGATAATTAATTATTTCTTTTTCATAAAAAATAGCTTGTGGTTTAAACATATAATATCTCTCCTTTTTTATATGTTTTCCAAGTTACTTTCTTATATTCATGCGTGAATGCGAAAATGGGGTCGGTCCTTAAATTCGCATGTGAATTTAAGGACCGACCCCATTTTCGCATTTTCGCATTTTTGCAATATTTACACTTTTCTATTCATTGCATTTTTTCCGCCAAATACACAAGGCGAACTGCATTTCCAGCCAGGAAATGTACAACGTGCCCCTTTAGAATATGGTAACAAATACTCATACAATTCTTTTTCATCTTTCACAGCATTCAAATACTTTTTCATGATTTCTTGAGTTTGTTCCATAATTTCCAATTGAGCAGCACCACATAAACGTTCTGTACATTTAAGTACAAAATCCTCAATTGAACCTCTTTCATTTACTCGTACTAACATTCCTTGAGGATAAAACTCTTTTAAAGACGAAATATCTTTAAGCCATTCTTCCTCCAATTCAGTATTCCTAATAATAGGCGGAATATAGTATTTAGGTTCATCAAGTAATGTCATCTCATACTTCAAAGTTCTATGTCTTTGAGCTTGTGCAAGTTCTGCAAAACTTGCCAAATATGTTGTACAATAATTTTCTCCGAATTCTTCTTTTCTATGCTTTCTTTGTGCAAAAATTGAAAACTTTCTTCCTTTAATTCTAGAATCAAGTCCTTCAACTTCTACATCAGGCATAACTTCCAAAAATTCTTTAAATACTTGCTTTAATTTGATAGAAAAATTATTATCAGGTTCTTCTGCAATATAATCTTTAGCCCAGTTAATAATATAGTTCAACTGTCCAAAATTAACTGTATATTCCATTACTGTTGCAGGTGTAAAAACACTGATTAAATATCTTGCATTTTCTTGTGCAAGTTTTTTTACACGTTTTTCATCAAATTGAGGATATTCTTTTGCAATTTGTTTTGCATAAATTTCAATCCACTTTTCATACAATTCTTTTTCTTGAGGTAAAGGCTCCATTTTTGTATATCTTGCAGATTTTTCAGAGGTGTTATACACTTTTTCATTATTTAAAACCATTGCAAGAATCTTAGGAATTCTTTCTAAGCTCAAATTATATGTTGCATGTCCAAATACACTGTGATGGCCAGATTTGAGATTTCCATCTACTCTTCTTTGAGTTTTTTCAGCAGGCTCTGCAAACAATGTTTCCAATGTATCAGGTAAATAACAGATTCCTGCTGATTTTCCTGAAAAATCCAAAGCCTCTTCTTTTGGTAATGCATACCCTACTTTTGTTGATGCTATTACTTCGATTTTCATTTGTGTTGTACTCCTTTCACACATATTTATGTTTGGCTGTAATTTTTTACAACTTTATGAAAGTATAACACATCTTTTTTTCATTGTCTAGCTAAATTTCCCACTTTGGCACATATTCTTCTTCGTGTTCTCCAAGCTCTTGAATATAGCCATTTTCAAGGTCTAAATCATATAAATAATTTTCTACTTCTTCATATTCTTCTTTAGTTAACTTTCTATTTAATCCTTCAATTTCTTTGGCTTTATATGTTGGAAAATATTGTGCCATAATACTTACAAAAACATTATTATCTATATTTTCTTTTATCCACTTCAAAACCTGTTTACTATTTTCTACTTGATTTGGTAGAATTAAATGCCTTATCATTAATCCTTTTTTCATTATTCCATTATCATCTAATTGTGGTGTTCCAACTTGTCTATACATTTCTTTTATTGCTTTTGTAGCAACTTCAAAATAGTTATTAACCTTAGAATATTCTTTTCCTAATTCATCATAAAAATATTTTAAATCTGGCAAATATATATCTATGTATCCTTCAAGCATTTTTAAAGTTTCTACACTTTCATAACCATTTGTATTATAAACAATTGGGATATATAATCCATTTTTTCTTGCTATTTTTATTGCTTCTATTATATGTAATGCATAACTTGTTGGAGTTACTAAATTGATATTTTCTACTCCTTTTTCTTGTTGCTTTATCATTATATCTGCAAGTCCTTCTATTGTTATCTCTTTTCCCTTTCCAAGTTGGCTTATTTCATAATTTTGACAAAATATACAGTTCATATTACAGTTAGAGAAGAATATCGTACCAGAACCGATTCTCGCCTGAAATACAAGGTTCTTCAAAATTGTGCGTAGAGTATAATGCAATTTTTATTTTATCTGTTGATTTACATCTTCCCGGATATTTAGTTCTATCTATTCCACATTTATGAGGACATATCTCACATTTAGTAATCTCTTCCAATTTTTCCTCCTATTGCCACTCACATGTTGCTGGTGGTTTACTTGTAACATCATAAATTATAAATTCTATTTTATCTGAAAATTTTTCTTCAATTTCTTTTACTGTTTTTTCTATTACTTTTCTATCAACTTCTGTTCCAATTTTTCCTGGTTTACCAGTCATAAAATCATTTGTTACAAATGTTCTAATTGCTACTGAATATTTCTTAGAGATTCCAATTGGAACTAATACTGCAAAAGTCTGGTTTACTTTACTTCCTTCTAAATTAGTTGTAACAATACTATCTAGCTCTCTTAATAAATCTACACATTCATCATTTATCTTCATATCAAAACACTTAATTTGGCTTTGAACATTCTTAACATTTAAAATATAACCCACTCTATTTATTGTGTTTATTTTATCTGTTATTTTTTTAGCAAGTGTTGTTACTTTATCCCATTCCAAATCAGTTCCATTTCCATATAAAAGTCCTAGGTTTCTATAGCTTCTGCAGTCCCCTTGTACACCTACAGATTTTATTGGAATTATTTGGCCTTTTTCATTGCTCTCTTTTAATATCTCTTCTAATTTTTCTATATCTTCTTTGCTTATTTCTACTTCTTCTTTTTTATCATGGCATATTACTCTAATAGCTAGTCCTGGTCCTGGGAATGGTTGCCTAGAAGCAATACTTTCTTCCAATCCTAACATTCTTGCTACTTTTCTAACTTCATCTTTATGCCAATCACTATTTGTTTCTACAATAAGACCTTTTTTACGTGCCTCTCTTACAATAGCAACATCGTTGTGGTGTGTTTTTATTTTATGTGCAAATCCACTTATTTCTGGATTTCCACTTTCTATTAAATCTGGTCTTAAGGTTCCTTGCGCAATAAATGTATGCTCTGGATCTAACCCTAATCTTTCTATAACATTATTAGCTATTCTAATAAATATTTCTCCTATAATTTGTCTCTTTATTTCAGGATCAATTGTATCTACTAATGGTCCCATTTTCTTTCCTTCAACTTCTACTACAGTATTAAAAAAGTAATCTTTTGCATTCTCTCTAATTAAATTTTTTAATCCTAATTTTTTTAAGTTTTCACAAATTATATCACTTTCATTTTTCCTCATAAACCCTGAATCTATATGTATTGCATATACATTATCTGGATTCAGAGCTTTTGTAAGTAATGCCGCTGTAACTGCTGAATCTACTCCTCCACTCACTAAAACAACAACTTTATTGTCTCCAACTTTTTCTTGTATCATTTTTATGGATGTTGCAATTCTATCATCTAATGCATAAAAATCTTTATATTCAGCAACTTTTCTTATAAAATTCTCTAAAATTTTCATTCCTTCTTCTGTTAAATCTACTTCTGGATGAAATTGTAGTCCATACATTTTCTTTTCTTCGTTTCCTATCCCCGCAATTGCTTCTCCAGATTTTGCTATTATTTTAAAATCTTTAGGTGCTATTTTTACAGTATCACCATGGCTCATAAGTACTTTTTGATTTTCATTTATTCCATCAAATATAGTTGATGTTGTATCAACCCAAATATCATTTTGTCCATATTCTTTTACTACATTACTAGCTACAACTCCACCAAAATAATCTGACATTAGTTGCATTCCATAACATATTCCAAGCACTGGTTTTCCTAACTCAAAAATTTTTTCATCAAATTTTAATCTTTCATCATTTGATATACTATTGGGCCCACCTGATAATATAATTGCTTGATATTCTCCTAGTTGCTCAGCCTTAGCATTAATTGGTAATATGTCTGACTTTACTCCCAATTCTCTTACTCTTCTGTCTATTACCTTTGTGTATTGACCACCACAGTCCAATATTGCTAATTTTTCCATACTTACAACATTCCTTCCTTTTTCTTTTGCACATTATATTATAAAAGTAACATAAAATCAAGATTTGTCTTACAATTTTTTACTATTATCTGCAATATCGATATTATCAATAATCTCTTTACATTCCTTCCAATTCGTATTTTTAACATATTCATAATCTGTTGATAATTTATTTAATATTTCTTTTGTTCTATCAGTTGAATTCAAATCTGTCACAATAATATCTTTTACCTCTTCTTCTTTTCCATATAAAATTTTAAATAATACCGAACGCAAAAATCCCTCTATTTTTTCTTCTTGATTTTTAACTGCTATTATAATATAAATTCCATCTGCCTTCATATTTGTATATGTACATATATATATAACTTGTTTAACCAATTCAAAAAAGCCATAAAGAGCAAATATCCAAAGTATCGAATTTATAATAAAATTCCCCATACCTTTTTCCTCCTTATGGCTATTCTATGAATTTAATATATTTTTGTTACTTTAATTCAATAATTTTTTCCCATGGTAATTCTGGCTTTCCAAAATGTCCATAATTTGTTGTTTTTGTAAATATTGGTTCACGCAATCCCAAATATTCTATAATTCCTTTTGGTGTCAAATCAAAATTTCTTTTAATTATTTCTTCTATTTCTTCTTCTGGAATTGTATTTGTTCCAAATGTATCTACAAATATTGACATTGGTTGTTCTACACCAATTGCATATGCAACTTGTAATTCACATTTTTTAGCATATCCATTTGCAACAACATTTTTAGCAATATGACGTAACATATACGCAGCACTTCTATCTACTTTTGTAGCATCTTTTCCAGAAAAAGCTCCTCCGCCGTGACGGGCATATCCACCATATGTGTCTACTATAATTTTTCTTCCAGTTAATCCTGTATCACCTAAAGGTCCACCAATTACAAATCTTCCTGTTGGGTTAATATAATATTTTGTATTTTCATCTAAATATTTTTCAGGTATTACTGCATTTATTACTTTATCTTTAATATCTGTAATTAATGCATCCATATCAACATTTTCATTATGTTGTGTAGAAATCAATATAGTATCAATTCTTTTTACTTTATCTCCTTCATATTCAACAGTTACTTGTGTCTTTCCATCTGGTCTTAGATATGGTAATATCCCCATTTTACGCACAACAGTTAATCTTCTTGCTAACTTATGTGCCATTGATATTGCAAAAGGCATATATTCTTCTGTTTCATCAGAAGCATATCCGAACATAATTCCTTGATCTCCAGCACCTCCAATATCTACACCTTGTGCTATATCTGAACTTTGCTTTGTTATATTAATATCAATTTTGCATGTTCTATAATCTATATCTAATTTGGCATCATCATAACCAATTTCCTTAATTCTTTCTCTAACTATTTCTTCTATATCTAATTTGGCATTTGTTGTTAATTGTCCTGCAATTGTTATTTGATTTGCAGATGCAAATGTTTCTACTGCAACTCTTGAATATTTGTCTTGTTTTAATGCTTCATCCAATATTGTGTCTGAAATATAATCACATAATTTGTCTGGATGTCCTTCTGTTACACTTTCAGATGTAAAATAATATTTTTTCATATTTTGTTCCTCCTATATAATAAAAATAAACCCCTAGCATATGCTAAGAGTTCACTTTTATTCAATCATCACTCAAAGCCAATGCTTTGTCGGTTTTAGCACCTTGTCTACTGATAGGTTGCTGTGGGATTAACGAGCCGTTCTCTACTCCACTCTTGATAATTCTATTCAATTAAACTAGTTGTAATATAGCTACTTCTGCTGCATCACCTTTACGTGGTCCAGCTTTAACGATTCTTGTATATCCTCCAACTCTACCTTCATATTTTGGAGCAACTTCGTTAAATAATTTTCCTATTACATCTGTATCTTTTACTTTATTTAATTTTGTCATCATTTTTCTTCTTGCATTTAATCTTGATGGCATATCTTTTTGTCTTTGTTCTGTTTTTTCTTCTTTAACAACTTTTAGATATTCATTACCATTTTTGCTTTTAACTAATTCTGTAATTTTGTTACCTTTAGAATCTAGTTTTGCTTTTACTACTTTTACATCTACAGTTTCGAAGTTGTCTTTTTCTTTGATTGCTAAAGCTATTAAACTATCAGCGATTGCTTTTACTTCTTTTGCTCTAGCTTCTGTTGTTTCAACTTTTCCGTGTAATATTAAATCTGTTGTTAATGTTTTTAACATTGCATTTCTTATATCAGTAGTTCTACCTAATTTTCTGTTTGTTGCCAATTTTTTCACCTTCCTCTTCTATTTGTAAGGGGACACATCTTCTTCACAGGTATTCCTCTAGGGACAAGATATGTCCCCTACCCTTATGAGCTAGTGATTACCCTTTCTTCATATTATTCGATAATTTTTATTCGTCTTCCTCTGCGAAGCTTAATCCTAATGAATGTAATTTTGCAATTACTTCATCTAATGATTTCTTTCCTAAATTTCTAACTTTCATCATATCACTTTCAGATCTATTTGTTAAATCTTCTACTGTAGCTATTCCAGCTCTCTTTAAGCAGTTGAATGAACGTACAGATAATTCTAATTCTTCTATTGATGTCTCTAAAACTTTCTCTTTTTTAGATTCTTCTTTTTCAATCATTACTTGTGTATTTCTTGTTGCTTCTGATAAATCTATAAATAACTCTAAATGTCCTGTCATAACTTTTGCTGCTAAACTTAAAGCTTCATGAGCTTTTAAACTACCATCTGTCCAAACTTCGATAATTAATTTATCATAATCAACCATTTGGCCTACTCTAGTGTTTTTTACTTGATAATTTACTTTTTTAACTGGTGTATAAATTGAATCTATTGGAAGCACAGATATGTCTTGATTAGGTTTTTTATTCTTTTCTGAAGGGGAATATCCTCTTCCCATATCTGCTGTCATTTCCATTATCAACTGTCCACCTTCTGATACAGTTGCTATATGTAAGTCTGGATTTAATATTTCTACAGTACCATCTGTAATGATGTCTCCTGCAGTTACTTCTCCCTCTCCTTTAAAGTTAATTCTCATAACTTTTTCTTCGTTTTCAGCAAATTTTAGTCTAACATTTTTCAAGTTAACTATAATTTCTGGAACATCTTCTACAACATTTGGTATGCTTGAAAATTCATGTAATACACCCTCAATTTTAACACTTGTAATTGCACATCCTGTTAAAGATGATAATAATATACGTCTTAATGAATTTCCTATTGTTACACCATATCCTCTTTCTAATGGTTCGCATACAAATTTTGCATAATTATTTGTGTTATCAACCTCTAGACATTCAATATTTGGCTTTTCAAATTCTATCATTTCTACCTCCTAATATTTTAAAAACTATTTAGAGTAAAGCTCTACTATTAAATGCTCTTCAACTGGAATATCAACATCTTCTCTAGATGCTAATCTTACTACTTTACCACTTAAAGTTTCGTTATTTAATTCTAACCATGCTGGAACTGGTCTTGCTGCATTTGCTTCTATGTTAGCTTTTATTGCTCCATTGTCTTTTTTGATTTCTCTAACTGTTATAACATCTCCAGCTTTTACTAAGTATGAAGGGATATCAACTCTTCTTCCATTTACTTCGAATTGTCCATGGTTTACTAATTGTCTTGCTTGAGCTCTTGATGCTCCGAATCCTAATCTGTAAACAACATTGTCTAATCTGCTTTCTAATATTTGTAATAAGTTTTCACCTGT